>Ga0172379_10007097_pt1 | contig 14706 bp, 9 predicted proteins | sample GrowelOW334metaG_FD_119756 | JGI IMG/M metagenome (GOLD analysis project Ga0172379, IMG submission 119756) | Groundwater microbial communities from an aquifer near a municipal landfill in Southern Ontario, Canada - Groundwater well OW334 metaG | ecosystem: Environmental > Aquatic > Deep...
ACGATGATCCAGGCGCTGCGTTCGGCCATGGACATCATGCTGGAACGCGACGACAACGTCGTCATCTACGGCGAAGACGTCGGCTACTTCGGCGGCGTGTTCCGCTGCACCGAAGGCTTGCAGGCCAAACACGGCAAGTCGCGGGTGTTCGACGCGCCGATCTCGGAAGGCGGCATCGTCGGCGTGGCCGTGGGCATGGGTGCCTACGGCCTGCGCCCGGTGGTCGAGATCCAGTTCGCCGATTACTCCTACCCCGCCTTCGATCAGATCGCCTCCGAGGCGGCACGGCTGCGTTACCGCTCGGCCGGCGAATTCGCCGCGCCCCTGACCATCCGCATGCCCTGCGGCGGCGGCATCTATGGCGGGCAGACCCACAGCCAGAGCCCCGAGGCGTTGTTCACGCATGTCTGCGGGCTGCGCACGGTGATGCCGTCCAACCCCTACGACGCCAAAGGCCTGTTGATCGCCGCTATCGAGTGCGACGACCCGGTGATCTTCCTGGAACCGAAGCGCCTCTATAACGGCCCTTTCGACGGCCACCACGACCGGCCGGTGGTGCCCTGGACCAAGCATCCGCTGGGCATGGTGCCAGAAGGCCACTACCGCGTGCCGCTGGAATCGGCGACCGTGTTCCGCCCCGGCAAAGAGCTCACCGTGCTGGCCTACGGCACCATGGTCTTCGTGGCGGAAGCGGCGGCACGGGAAACCGGCATCGACGCCGAGATCATCGATCTGCGCAGCCTCTGGCCGCTCGATCTCGACAGCATCGTCGCCTCGGTCAAGAAGACCGGGCGCTGCGTGGTGATACATGAAGCCACGCGCACTTGCGGTTTCGGCGCCGAACTGGTGGCGCTGGTGCAGGAGCATTGCTTCTATCATCTCGAAGCCCCGATCGAACGCGTCACCGGCTGGGACACACCCTATCCGCATGCCCAGGAATGGGCCTACTTCGCCGGCCCGACACGCGTCGGGGCGGCGCTCAAACGCGTGCTGGAGGCCTAGATGACGACCCCCACGTTTGCGGCTGCGCCGCTACACTGCCCCCCGGGGGGGCACATGCCTCCTTGGGGTCCCCCTAGGGGACTTCCTTCGGGGCGCGGCCCTGCGGAGGCATGATGGGAATACATGTGATCAAGATGCCGGACATCGGCGAAGGCATCGCCGAGGTCGAACTGGTGGCGTGGAACGTCAACCCCGGCGACAGCGTGATCGAGGACCAGCCCCTGGCCGACGTGATGACCGACAAGGCCACGGTGGAGATCCCCTCGCCGGTGGCCGGCAAGGTGCTCTCGCTCGGCGGCAAGCCGGGGCAGGTCATGGCGGTGGGAGCGGAACTGATCCGGATTGAAGTGGCGGGGGTCGGGAATGCTGGCGACGCTACACCCGTGGCTGGGATCAGCGCGGCGCCACTCCCTCCCAGTCAAGGGGAGGGCCGGGGAGGGGATGGGGCTGCGACGGCTGGAATCAAAGTCGAGAAGCGCCAATCACCTCCCCCTCCCCCAGCCAGCCTCCCCCGTTCCCACAGGGATGGCCCAGGGCCACTTCCTTCGGGGCGTTCCCTTCAGTCACAAGGGGGAGGAGAAGTACCTCACGTCATTCACCCACTCGGCGAAAAGCCTATCGCCTCCCCCGCCGTGCGCCGGCGCGCCTGGGATCTCGGCATCGAATTGCGCTATGTCTCCGGCAGCGGCACGGCGGGGCGGATCACCCACGAGGATCTCGACGCCTACGCGGCCGGCGCCGGTGGCCCCGTCACACCGCTTTCGGGCACAAGTGCTTATGCGCAAAGAGATGACGAAGTAGCCGTGCCGGTGATCGGCCTGCGCCGCAAGATCGCGCAGAAGATGCAGGAATCCAAGCGCCGCATTCCGCACTTCACCTATGTCGAGGAAATCGACGTCACCGAACTGGATGCCTTGCGCACGCGGTTGAACGAGACGCGCGGCGCCCAGCGCGGCCGCCTGTCCGTGTTGCCGTTCCTGATGCGCGCCATGGTGCTGGCGCTACGCGACTTCCCGCAAATCAACGCGCGCTATGACGATGAAGCCGCGGTGCTGACCCGCTACGGCGCGGTGCACATCGGCATCGCCACCCAGACCGAAGGCGGCCTGATGGTCCCGGTGGTGCGTCATGCGGAAGCGCGCGACCTGTGGTCGAGCGCCGCCGAAATCGTCCGCCTGGCCGAAGCGGCGCGCAACGGCAGCGCCACGCGCGAGGAACTGACCGGCTCGACCATCACCATATCCAGCCTCGGTGTCCTGGGCGGCGTGGTGTCGACACCGGTGATCAACCATCCGGAAGTGGCCATCGTCGGCGTCAACCGCATGGTGCTGCGCCCGATGATCCGCGGTGGAGCGGTGGTGGCGCGGCAGATGATGAACCTGTCGTCGTCATTCGATCACCGCGTGGTCGATGGTTTGCATGCCGCCGAGTTCATTCAGGCCGTGCGCGGGCTGCTCGAATGCCCGGCCACGTTGTTCGTGGAATAGCGGAGTAGCCGATGAAGACACTTTCCACAAAACTGCTGGTGATCGGCGGCGGCCCCGGCGGTTATGTTGCCGCGATCCGCGCCGCGCAACTTGGCATCGCCACCACCCTCGTCGAAGGCGAGCAACTCGGCGGCACCTGCCTCAACGTCGGCTGCATTCCCTCCAAGGCCTGGATACACGCCGCCGAGGCGTTCGAGAAAGTGCGCCATTACGCCGCGGATTCGCCGCTCGGCATCCGCGTGGAAACGCCCGGCATCGACCTGGCGCAGACGCTGCGCTGGAAAGACGGCATCGTCGCCAGGCTGACTGCCGGCGTGGCCGCCTTGCTGAAGAAGAACGGGGTACAAGTCGTCAAGGGCTGGGCCAGCATCGTGGACGGCAAGACGGTCGAAGTTCTACCTGACGGCAAGAATGCTGAACAGCTGCGCGTCAGTTGCGAGAACCTGCTACTGGCGCCGGGATCGCAGGCTGTGTCGTTGCCCGGCCTGCCCTTCGGCGGGCCGGTGATCTCCGCCACCGAAGCACTGTCGCCGCCGTCGCTGCCGCGACACCTGGTGGTGATCGGCGGCGGCTATATCGGCCTGGAACTGGGGATCGCCTATCGCAAGCTCGGCGCCGAAGTCACGGTGGTCGAGGCGCTGGAACGGGTACTGCCGGCCTATGACGAAGAGCTGGTCACGCCGGTGACAGCATCGCTACGCCGGCTCGGCGTACACATGCATCTCGGCTGTAGTGCGTTGGGGCTCAATACCCTGGGTGACGCCCTGAGAATCAGCGATGCACAAGGGAGGGAGTCCGAACTGCCCGCCGATCGCATTCTGGTCGCCATCGGACGCCGGCCGCGCACCGAAGGATACAACCTGGAATCGCTGTTGCTCGACATGAACGGCCGCGCAATCCGCATCGACGACCAGTGCCGTACCTCGATGCGCGGCGTCTGGGCCATAGGCGACGTAACCGGTGAACCGATGCTGGCACACCGGGCAATGGCACAGGGGGAAATGGTCGCCGAAATCATTGCCGGTCGGCGCCGCCACTTCCTGCCGGCGGCGATACCGGCGGTGTGTTTCACCGACCCGGAAATCGTGGTGGTCGGGCAGACGCCGGAGCAGGCGGCGCAGGCCGGAGCGGATTGCCTGCATGCGCAGTTCCCGTTTGCCGCCAACGGCCGCGCCATGACGCTGGAATCCACGGAAGGCTTCGTGCGCGTGGTGGCTCGCCGCGACAACCACCTGATTGTCGGCTGGCAGGCGGTGGGACGCGGCGTATCCGAGTTATCGACGGCGTTTTCGCAGTCGCTGGAAATGGGCGCCCGGCTCGAAGATGTCGCCGCCACCATCCATGCCCATCCGACACTGGGAGAAGCGGTGCAGGAAGCGGCACTGCGCGCCCTGGGGCATGCCCTGCATGTCTGAAAGACTTTATACTCCTGACGTTCGAAAAGGAGACAGCGCTTGTTCACCCTACGCAAATCGCAAGACCGCGGCTATGCCGACCACGGTTGGCTGAAGAGCTACCATTCGTTCTCCTTCGCCGACTATTACGACCCGGCGCACATGGGCTGGGGCAATCTGCGCGTCATCAACGAGGACCGCATAGCGCCGGGTGGCGGTTTCGGCACCCACGGCCACCGCGACATGGAGATCATCAGCTACGTGTTGTCGGGATCGCTGGCGCACCAGGACAACATGGGCAACGGCACCGCCATTCCACCCGGGGATGTGCAGCGCATGAGCGCCGGCAGCGGGGTCATGCACAGCGAGTTCAACCACGCGGCGGACGAAACCACGCATTTTCTACAGATCTGGATCACCCCGAGCGAAAGCGGGATTGCGCCGGGCTATGAGCAGAAGTCATTCGACCCCGCCGAGAAACGCAGGCGCCTGAGGCTGGTCGCCTCGCCGGACGGCGCCGGAGACTCCGTGACACTGCACGCCGATGCTTCGCTCTATGCCGGCTTGCTGGACGGCGCGGAATCCGTCACCCGACCGCTGAATCCGGCGCGCAAGGCCTATGTGCATCTGGTGCGCGGCACGCTCAAGGTCAATGGGCAACTCCTACGGCAAGGTGATGCCGCGCTGCTGGCCGATGAAAGCACACTCGTCCTTGCCGACGGCAAGGACGCCGAGGTGCTGGTTTTCGATCTGGCGCCTTGAGCGTTTTGCTCCTCCCCCTTGTGACCGAAGGGAATCCCTGTGGGAAAGGGGGAGGGAGTCGTGAACTCAGTCTTTGTGCTTCAGCAATGCCTTGGTGCCATACCAACCCAAGGCTCCGATACCGACGAGAGGCGCGACGAGGATGAAGGCCAACCCGATGAAGGGAGTCGCAACAGTCATCGCCAAGGTCTTGACGATCGGCGCCTTCTCGAACAAGGCCTTGCCACCCATCCATGCCAGCATGCCGGCGCCGACGAACGGCATGGCGATCACGTAGGCCAGGCCGATGAAGGGCGCCGCCAGGAACAGCGCGACGTTCTTGACCGTATTCCCCGCCTTGGCGATTTCAGGCATGGCTGCGATGACGGCTTCGTCGGCTGGCGGCGCAACGGCTTCCGCCATCCGCAACGCTTCGGCTTCCTTCAGGGCCTGCTCGGTACTGCCCTCAATCATTTCCGGCGACAAAGGCTTGCGCAGGAAGCCCGAAACACCCGCCGCCGCCGCTCTGGCTTCATTCGCGTCGGTCCCATAGCCGGTGACGATCACCACCGGCAGCCATGGCTGGCTGGCCTTGACCCGCTCGGCGACCTCTAGCCCGCTCATGCCGGGCATCTTGATGTCGGTGAACACCAGGTCGTATTTTTCGCCGTCGAGCTTGCTCAGCGCCTCTTCCCCATTCTGGGCCGAGATCACCGCATAGCCTTTGTTGGAAAGAACCCGGCCGATGCTCTTGCTGACAACGGGATCATCATCGACGACCAGAATTTTGCGTGTCACGTTCATGGTATTTCTCCTTCAATGGATAGATTGGCTGGTGGATACGGCTGGGGCAGTTTCCGGGTGGTCCTTGTGCATTCCCCACTTCTTCTGCATGACCGCGCCGCTGGTAACCTTCATGATGTCTGCCGGGTCGGCGGGTTTGGCCAGGTAATCGTAGGCGCCGAGCTGGATCGCTTCCTTGGCGGTTTCGATCGACGGATAACCGGTGATGACGACGACTTCGATTTCCGGCCACTTTTCCTTGATCGCCTTGAGGACCGAGATGCCGTCCATCCCTGGCATGCGCAGATCCAGCAAGACGACGTCGACCGGCTGATGCTCCAGCCACCGCAACGCCTCGCTACCGTCGAGGACGGTCTCGACATTGAAACGCTCGCCCGCCAGGATTCGACGATGGCTCATGCGGACGACCTCTTCATCGTCTATGACCAGTATTTTGTTCTTGTCTTGCATGGCGTCACCTCGGTTGCGTGTGGTCTGCTTGACCTACATTGAGCAATGGCTGTGCCAGGTGCCCCGTCGCCATGTTTCACTGTTCGTTATCAACCAGTTAGCCGATTATTGCGGCCAGGGGACGGGAAGTGCGGGGTGGCGGGCAAGCGCGCCAAGTACATTAATTTTGTGCATCCGGACCCGCCGGAATGGAAATTAGCTATCTACGCCAAGAGCTTGCATGCATCGCACGAATGCACATTTTCCATATGCGGCTGGGGGAATTCAGATCTTGAGGCGAAAGGCGCTGCCGATCATCTCCAATGCCTCGGGGGTATCCCATTCATGATAGCCATTGATCTTCTTCACCACCCGGCCCTGGGCATCGACCAGAATGGTCAGAGGGAGAGTGCTGGCACCCAGCATATTTTCCAGCAACAGGTTCTTGTCGAGGTAATTGTCGAAAGTGACTCTGGACTTCGTAAGGAAGGCGGCGGCGGCAGCCGCGTCGTCGTCGGTCGAAATGCCGATGACCTTGATCTTCTTGCCGCCGAGGCGTCGCGACAATCGTTCGAGGGAGCCCATTTCCGCCCGGCAGGGACCGCACCAGCTCGCCCAGACATTGATGATCAGCGGCTTGCCGCGCAGTTCGGAGAGTTTCCTGAAATCACCGAAGAATCCGTACAGCGGCGCCTCCCGAAGATAAGCGCCGACCTCGACTTCACCGGGGGTTTTCGCGGTGACGCTGCCGGCGAAACCTGACAGCAGGCAGAGAATGGCGAACAATATCTTCATCGGCACAGGGTATTGGGGTTGCGGGATTTAAGTCTATCATCCATCTACTTCTTGAGCCGATCCCACTAACTCAGTACCATAGCGGGTTTTCTCCAACCTAGAATGTTTGATATCCACCAATTCTGCATTGAATGCCGGATGCCCCCATTAGGAACCCGTACATGTTGAAGCTGTCGCACGACCTGAACATCGCCGATCTCTACCAGCGCCAGGGACTGGCAAGACTGGATGGCATATTCCTCAAGCGCCTCGGCGAGGACGACAACGCTCTGCATGCCCGGCTGCTGGCGGCCCGCGCCGCGCCCGAGTCGTGCCCCGCCGCCGACGAATCGGCGCTGATGATCGCCCTCGGGCCGCGACTCGACGCCTTCGTGGCCGAGCTGTTCGACATCGGCACCGAGGCCGCCGCGCTGTCGCAACAACATGCCGATCTCACGCCGCTGTATGAGGTCAAGCGTCTCTTCGTGCAGCGCCAGGCGGCAAAGATGATCCGGCCCGAGCAGGCGGCGCAGATCGACGGACCGGCGCTGTACGCCTCCCTCGTCGAGCGCCTCGGCGGAGAGTTCCACGGCTTCGACGACTTGGGCTTCGCCCGCCAGATCGTCGCCTGGCAGGCGGACAAGGAAGCCAATGCCGAAATCCTGGAGACCGCCCGGCAATACGCGGCATGGGCCGTGCACACGCCGCAGGGCAGAGAACGGCATCGTCACGGCGTGCTGTTCAAGACGCCGACCGGCGTCGATCCCGGCAATCTGGTGCCGGCGGCCCAGGTCAGCGAAGCCGAAGGCGTGACCTCATTCCGCATCCAGCCCGAGCATATCCGCCGCCGCCGGGGTTTCGCCCTCACCGACCAGGGCACCGATCTCACCGGCGCGCTGGACCAGTCCAACTACTGCATCCTGTGCCACACCCAGAAGAAAGATTCCTGCTCGCGTGGTCTGCGCGAAAAACCTGCGCCGGATGCGCCGGAGAAAATCACCTACAAGAAGAGCCCCTTCGGTGTGCCGCTGGCCGGCTGCCCGCTGGCGGAGAAGATTTCCGAATTCCACACCCTGAAGAACCTCGGCCATTCCATCTCCGCGCTGGCGGTGATTACGGTCGACAACCCGATGGCCGCCGGCACCGGCCACCGCATCTGCAACGACTGCATGAAATCCTGCATCTACCAGCGCCAGGAGCCGGTTAACATCCCGGAAGTGGAGACGCGCACCCTCAAGGACGTACTGGAACTGCCCTGGGGCTTCGAGATCTACAGCCTGCTGACGCGCTGGAACCCCCTCAACATCCGCCGCCCCATTCCGCTCCCGCCGACCGGCAAGAAGGTGCTGGTGGCCGGCATGGGGCCGGCCGGCTTCACCCTGGCTCATCACCTGATCAACGACGGACACAGCGTGGTCGGCATCGACGGGCTGAAGATCGAGCCGCTGCCCGAGTCCATTGGCGGCGTGCGCATCGATGGCGGCCGCACACCTTTCGAGGCGATCCGCGACGTCACCACCTTGTATGAGCCGCTCGATGACCGCGTCATGGCCGGCTTCGGCGGCGTTGCCGAGTACGGCATCACGGTGCGTTGGAACAAGAACTTCCTCAAGATCCTGCGTCTGCTGCTGGTGCGCCGCGCCGAGTTCGCCCTGTTCGGCGGCGTGCGCTTCGGCGGCACGCTGACGGTCGACGACGCCCTGGCACGCGGCTTCGATCATATCGCGCTGTGCCTGGGCGCCGGCAAGCCGACCGTGCTGGATATTCCCAACGGCCTGGCGCGCGGCGTGCGCACCGCTTCCGATTTCCTCATGGCGCTACAGCTCACCGGCGCCGCCAAGCAGGACTCGCTGGCCAACATGCAGTTGCGCCTGCCGGTAGTGGTGGTCGGCGGCGGGCTCACTGCCATCGACACGGCGACCGAGTCGCTGGCCTACTATCCCGTCCAGGTGGAAAAGTTCCTCCAGCGCTACGAAGCGCTGGCGGCCTCCATCGGCGAGGATGCGATCCGCGCACGCTGGGACGACCTGGACCGGGAAATCGCCGAGGAGTTCCTCGCCCACGCCCGCGCCATCCGCGACGAGCGCGCCGCGGCGCAGCACGAACAGCGCCCCGCCCGCGTCATCGAATTGCTAAGGACCTGGGGCGGCGCGACCATCGCCTACCGGCGCCGGATGATAGACAGCCCGTCCTACACCCTCAATCACGAGGAGATCGAGAAAGCCCTGGAGGAAGGCATCACTTTCGCCGAGTGCCTGTCGCCGCTGGCCATCGACGTCGACAACCACGGCGCGGCGCTGGGCATGCGCTTCGCCAAACAACAGTTCGGTGACGACGGCCGTTGGGAAGGCGGCGGCGAGCACTGGCTGCCGGCCCACACCATCTTCGTCGCCGCCGGCACCCAGCCCAACACCGTGCTGGCGCGCGAAGACACTGCGCATTTCCAGCTCGACGGCAAGTTCTTCCGCGCCTGCGACGAATCCGGCGCCCCGGTCAAGCCCGACCGCGGCAATTGCAAGCCGGACCATCCCGAAGTCCTCTTGTCTCGCTTCGACGACGGCCGCTACCTCAGCTTCTTCGGCGACCTGCACCCGTCCTACTCCGGCAACGTGGTCAAGGCCATGGCTTCGGCCAAACAGGGATACCCGCTGGTCTCCCGGGTACTGGCCCGGCAGACGCCGCAATCCACGGCAAGCAATGCGGCCTTCTTCGACCAGTTGGCGCACGACCTGCTCGCGACAATTCACAAGGTCGAGCGCCTGACGCCCACCATCGTCGAGGTCGTCATCAAGGCGCCCCTGGCGGCGCGCAACTTCCAGCCGGGGCAGTTCTATCGCCTGCAAAATTTCGAAACGCTCGCCGCGGTAGCCGCCGGCACGCGCATGCAGATGGAAGGCATCGCCCTGACGGGAGCCTGGGTCGACCGCGAGCAGGGACTGGTGTCCACCATCGTGCTGGAGATGGGCGGCTCCGCCAACCTCTGCGCCGCGCTGCAACCGGGCGAGCCGGTGATCCTGATGGGACCGACCGGCATGGCCACCCACATCCAGGCCGACGAGACGGTGATCCTGTGCGGCGGCGGGCTGGGCAACGCGGTGCTGTTTTCGATCGGCCAGGCATTCCGCGCGAGGAACTCCAAGGTTCTGTATTTCGCCGGCTACAAGAAAGTCATCGACCGTTACAAGGTCCAGGACATCGAGGCGGCGGCCGACATCGTGATCTGGTGCTGCGACGAAGAACCCGGCTTCGAACCGGGGCGGCCGCAGGACCGGACGTTTGTCGGCAACATCGTCCAGGCCATGGAGGCCTATGCTTCCGGGCGTCTGGGGCCGCAAACTATCCGCACCGAGGACGCCGAACGCATCATCGCCATCGGCTCGGACCGGATGATGGCGGGCGTCGGCAAGGCGCGCCACGATGTCCTCAAGTCGTATCTGAAGCCGCACCATTTCGCCATCGGCTCGATCAACTCCCCGATGCAGTGCATGATGAAGGAGATCTGCGCCCAGTGCCTGCAACTCCATCGCGACCCGACGACCGGCGAAGTGACCCATGTCTTCTCCTGCTTCAACCAGGACCAGCCGCTCGACAGCGTCGACTTTCATCTGCTCAACGAACGCCTGAAGCAGAATTCACTGCAGGAAAAGCTCTCCGCGCAGTGGCTCGGCTATTGCCTCAACGACCTGAGACAGCGGCGCGCGACGGTGTGAGGGCTGCGCCGGCAGGCGGCGAGGAAACCTCATGACGCTGTATGCAGCCGCCATCACCTTGTCGGCGTTTCTGCTGTTCCTGGTCCAGCCCATCATCGCCCGGCAGATCCTGCCCTGGTTCGGCGGATCGGCCGCGGTGTGGACCACCTGCATGGTGTTCTTCCAGGTCACCCTGCTGGCCGGTTACGCCTACTCGGACCTCTTGATCCGCAAAGTTGCGCCGCGCAAGCAGGTGCTGATCCACGGCGGCCTGCTGCTGGCCAGCCTGGCCTGCCTGCCGATCATTCCCTCGGTCGGTTTCAAGCCGGAAAACGCCGACAACCCGATCGGGCGCATCCTGTTGCTGCTGACCGTGACCATCGGCCTGCCCTACCTGATGCTGTCCACCACCGGCCCCTTGATCCAGGCCTGGTTCACCCGGCGCTTCCCCGGCGGCGCGGTGTACCGCCTGTACGCCTTGTCGAACGCGGCCTCGATGGCGGCCCTGATCTGCTACCCGCCGCTGATCGAGCTGACCACCACCAACTACTGGCAATCCGTCGGCTGGAGTTCGGGGTACGCGCTGTTCGCCGTGATGGCGCTGGCGACCGGTTGGCGCTCGCTGCGCGGGCGTGCTGGACAGGCCACACCTGTCATAGCGGAGATCAACGCGGGACCGGTTTCCGTCCCCGAGGCGCCGCCCTCCACCGGCCAGCAACTGCTGTGGCTGATGCTGGCTGCCGCGGGTTCGATGATGCTGTTGTCCACCACCACCCACATCACCCAGAACGTCGCCTCGATACCTTTCCTGTGGGTCTTGCCGCTGGCTATCTACCTGCTCACCTTCATTTTCTGTTTCGACGGCGACCGCTGGTACCGCCCGCGCTTGTTCCATCCCCTCGCCGCCGTGCTGGCGGCCCTGATGCTGGCGGGGTTGAGCTTCCGCCCCGGTGAGGGCTGGCTGCCCGAGGCCGGTCTGCTGCATATCGAACTCGCGGTGCCTCTGTATGCCATCGGGCTGTTCGTGTTGTGCATGTTCTGCCACGGCGAACTCGCGGCCCGCCGCCCCGCTCCGCAGCATCTCACGCTTTTTTACCTGATGCTGTCCCTGGGCGGCGCGGCCGGCGGCATCGTGGTCGGCATCGTCGCCCCGCTGGCACTCAACTGGTATTGGGAATTCCCCGCCGTCCTGGTGGTGTTGAGCGTCGTCATCGGCATCTTCGCCTGGCCGCAGCGCATCATGCGTTACGCCTTGCTGGGGCTGGCCGGCGGCAGCGTATTGCTGGCCGTGAGCTACCAGGAGCGAATCCAGCAAGACACCATTGTGCTGACGCGGAATTTCTATGGCACGCTGCGCGTCCAGGCCACCGCGCCGGACTCCGACCCCCACGCCAAGTGGCGCCTCAGCCATGGCGTGATCACCCATGGCAACCAGTTTCGTGCGCCGCAGTTTCGCCGCACGCTGACGACCTATTATGGCGAACAATCGGGCATCGGGCAGTCGATACTCGGACTCAGGGCTAGCGGCAGTTCCGCCATGAACACTCCACGACCCCAGCGCATCGGCCTGATCGGCCTGGGCGTCGGCACCTTGTCGGCCTATGGCCGGGAGGGCGATGTATATCGCGTCTATGAACTGAATCCCGAGGTCATCGATTTCGCCCTTCAGCATTTCACCTTCCTGTCCGGCAGCCGCGCCAGGATCGAGCTCTCCCAGGGCGACGCCCGCCTGGCGCTGGAGCGCCAGCCAGCGCAGCGCTTCGACGTGCTGGCGGTGGATGCCTTCTCCAGCGATTCCATTCCCGTGCATCTGATCACCCACCAGGCAATACTCGCGTTCGCCCGCCATGTGGCGCCCGAGGGGGTGATCGCCTATCACATCAGCAACCGCTACCTGAACCTGCAACCGGTGGTGGCGGATATTGCGCAATCCATCGGGCGTGAGGCGATCCTGATCGAGAACGAACCTGGCGACAAGCAGCCCTGGCTGTACCGCACCGACTGGATCGTCATCACCGGCAACAGCGAACTGGCCGACCGGCTGGTCAAACAGGGCGGCCGGCGCATGAGCGCCACTCCAGGCTTTCGCGGCTGGACCGACGACTACAACAACCTGTTCTCGATCCTGAAGTGAGCCGTCACAAGTACGGCGACATCTGAAAAGCCGAGCGTTCGCGGTGGAGCAGGTCAATCGCGGGGAACGGAAGGTTCAACGCCGCTGCATTAAGCAGCAACTTCCACCCGATTGCGTCCCATCAGTTTCGCACGAGACAAAGCGGCGTCCGCGTCGGCGATCAACGCCTCCTCGCTTGTATCGTATGGCGGTGACGCCGCCGCCACACCAATACTGACAGTCACGGAAATATTGAGTTCGTCAACGTCGAAACTGGCTGCCGCCAGATTATGGCGGATGCGCTCGGCAATTTCGATCGCTCGTGGCCTGTTTGTTCCCGGGCTGATAAGGCAAAACTCCTCTCCCCCGTAGCGGAATACCATGTCTTCGCTGCGTGCACTGCTCTTCAGTCGGTGTGAAACCGCCGCCAGGACAGCGTCGCCATGCTTGTGGCCGTATTTGTCGTTGATGCTCTTGAAGTGATCGATATCGATCATCAAGCAGGCGATAGAAAGGTTATTGCCATGTGCGTTGGCCCATTCCGCGGCCAAAAAGTCCAGCCCATGCCGCCGATTGGGAAGATGGGTCAACAAATCCGTCATGGCTACGATGGTTATATTTCTGTTCGACCCGACCCACTCAACCGCCGATTTCGCCAGGTCGTGTTGCTCCTTGAGAACTTGCGACTGAAGATGCATTACCCTATCGGCGGCGCTCAGTCTGGCGGCAAGGGTTAGTTGGGTGATTGGCCGCAAGAGGAAATCATCGGCACCGGCATCAACCGTCATGGCGAGCTTGCCCTCATCCTCGCGGTCGCAAATGACGATAATGTAACTGCCGGTCGACAGCGGACTTGCGCGCAACGAACGACAAAATGTCTGGGCGTCCGTTCCTGCCGTAATCAACTCGATCAGAATTAGCTTTGGCGATTCGGCCAGCGCAATGCGCAGTCCGTCTGGGCCACCGGAAGCACTCTGCACGTCAAAACCGTTTGCCTCCAGATAGCTTGCTATCGTCGCGCCTTCTGAAAGATTGCTGGTGACGACAAGCGCAGAATGGCTTGTCGGAGTCGCGGCTGACGTCGAAGCGCTGCCAACCAATTCGCGCGGCGGCGATACCAGCAGGTTCTCGAATTCAGGAATTTCGTGAGTTTTTACTTCAAGCATTTCGCCCCACTCACGCCAGCTTTTGAAGACATTATTTGCAAGCGAGGACAACTCCTCTTCTTCTTCGATTCCCAACCGGGTGGCTTTGAGAAACAGGTTCGGTATCATCTTGCAACGCGCCGCCTCCTCACCCACGCAGATGTCCGCCAATGCAAGCGAAATGTGGAGGGCGTGGCTCACGAGAAAGCTTCGCGATCCTTCCATAAAGTCCGCATCGTCCGGGATTTCACTGTGATATACGCCAACGACCAACACGTCGGGCAAATGCCAATCTCGCAGCATGGTGACACCCAACTCGCGATGGTCGATACCGAATGTCCGGCGTTCCAATTCGAGCCGTTCGGCGGCGGCCGATGTTGCGGAAACGATCCCGCCGTATAGATCGGGGAAAATAGATGCCAGCGCCAACTCCCCTATGCTACAGAGCAATCCCGCGGTAAAGTTCTCTTCTCCGGGGACCTTTGCATAGCGTGCCAGAGCCTGGGCCGAAATCGCGGTTGCCAGCGCACGGGACCAGAAACGCTGATAGTCGAATTGTGGGCATCTCTTCTCATTGCATCTTTGTAGTACAGACAAGCCGAGAACCAGTGTGCCCACACGGGTTGTTCCGAGCGTGGTCACGGCTTTGGCGAGTGAGATAATTGGGCGCCTGTGGCCGTAGATTGCGGCGTTCGAGATTTTCAACACTTGTCCAGCGATCGCTGGGTCGGACTGAATCAATCGAACCAGATCGTCGAGTTTGCAATCGTCGCGCTGCAACAACGAAAGTATGGCGAGCGCGATCCCGCTTGGGGACGGTAGCTGCCCGGAAGCCTTGAACTGTTGGTAGCGGGACGGGGCGATGAACTGCATTCGAATATCGACTTGTTCGCCAGATGATGAAGGTCGCCAAACCCGCGCCAGAAAGCTAAAGCCAGAATGGGGCGCGGCATCAAAAAATCAGACGAAACCCGGAGAGGCTAAGCCGGGGGATACATCCATCCTTCACTCCGTCATCCAGCTGACGCCGTTTGCGCGTAGCAAAGCGTTTTCCGATTTCAGAGGCGAGGATTCCTTGAGCCAAGGCGGCAAGCCGCTAGAGACACCCGCAGCATTTTTCCTTCAATA
>Ga0172379_10007098_pt1 | contig 14705 bp, 16 predicted proteins | sample GrowelOW334metaG_FD_119756 | JGI IMG/M metagenome (GOLD analysis project Ga0172379, IMG submission 119756) | Groundwater microbial communities from an aquifer near a municipal landfill in Southern Ontario, Canada - Groundwater well OW334 metaG | ecosystem: Environmental > Aquatic > Deep...
CTGGCCAATCCCGAATCGGATGCCCTTGATTTTCTGGACGAATTTAAACTCAATCTTTTTAGTCGCGAAATTGTCATCTTTACACCCAAAGGCGAGATGAAAATGTTGCCAAAGGACTCCACCGTACTGGATTGTGCCTACGACATTCACTCGGCTTTGGGAAGCCACTGCATCGGAGCCAAAGTGAACCATGCCCTGGTACCTATGAGTTACGTACTTAAGAGTGGCGACCAGGTGGAGATCCTCACCTCCGAGAAACAGTCGCCGAAGGCAGAATGGATGAACATCGCTGTTACGGCAAGGGCAAAGACCAAGATCAGAGATTCTTTCAAACAGGAGCAGAAAAAACACATCGAAGCTGGATTAAAGAAGCTCACCTTTCAATTTGAGAAACTGAGTGTCAAGCCCTCCTCCAACACCTTTAAAAAACTCCTCCACCACTATGGATTTCATACAAAAGAACAGTTGTACGCGGAGATAGGAATGGGACTAGTCTCTTTGGATAACCTGGAGGAGGTGCTTCAGACGAAAGCGGAAAACAGATTTGTGAAATTTTGGAACCTCACCTTCTCCTCCGACAAAAAGGAGGAAAAAATTGACAAGAAACAGCCATTCCTGCTAACCGAAGATTCCAAGCAATCCAACTACAAACTGGCTCCTTGCTGCAATCCGATTCCTGGTGACAATGTCGTTGGTTTCGTTTCAGACGAAGAACAGATAATAATTCACCGTAAGACTTGCCCGGAAGCCATCAAACTGATGTCGAGCAGGGGAGAAGACATTGTGCAGGCCACCTGGAATAAATTCAAAGTACTCTCCTACCTGACCCATTTGTACGTTCGCGGTTTCGACCGACAGGGGATGGCCAACATGATCACCAATATCATCTCCAACGAATATGGCATCAACATGCGGTCGATCAACCTTGATGCGCATGACGGAATTTTTGAAGGGCACCTCTACCTTTACATTCACAATACAGACAACCTCAACACACTCATCACCAAACTGCAAAAGCTGAAGGGCATTGATTCTGTGACACGCTACGATAAATAAGTTTCCCAAAGGGGATAAATGACCTTCAACGAGTTCTATTTCAAAGGATTTGGTACTGGTTTATCCCCTGACGGGAAATATGGACTCTGACAATACATTCTTCTATGGAGCTTAATGCCCTTACGTGCAAAAGACAAATCGCATTAACCAATTTTAATATAATAATATTTTGAGATTAACCAAATTGATCTATTTTTATTCGCTCTTTAAAACCTAAATATGGCAGGAAAAATAGCTCTTTTCATCCTAATGACTTTCGCAGCATCTTTTTATGCTTCAACTCAAAGCATCAAAGGTCATATCAAAAATTCCAACGGTGAGCCGATTCCATTTGCCAGCATCTATGTTCCAAAACTCTCAACTGGAACAACTTCCAACCTGGAAGGAAATTACGAACTTAAAATCCCGGAAGGGAAATGAATTTGGCGTTTTCAACCAGATTTACAACAATACTGTAACCGGTGAGACCTTCGATTACCCTGAATTCAAAGACTATTACAGCAACTTTATGCCGTAAGGATACAAACAAAAGAGCTTCCTTTTACCATTGTTTCTGCAACAAGGGATCATTTTTTGCACCTGTTTAAACCACAACCGGCTAAATTTGTCAAAGGCGGTGTATCCCCTTCGTTCCCTGGAGGAAACATTTCGATCCTGAACGGAATCAGCGCCATTGGCACCAAATTCACCAAACCGGAAGCTGAGGGACCGCAAAGTCAGCCAAACGAGTATTTACCAACAGATCAACCATTGACAGGCAAAATATATTTTCATTTTGGTGACCCTTCGACTTCGCTCTGGGTCCGGTGATAATAATAAACTTTTCAAACTTTTCAAACTTTTCGTGTAATGACAAAATATACTTTAGGCGTTGATTATGGCACCGACTCGGTTCGGACGGTCCTTGTGGATGCCTCAAACGGCAGCGAAATTTCGCACAGTGTCTTTTATTATCCCAGATGGAAAGCCGGTAAATATTGTGATCCTGCCAACAACCGGTTTCGCCAGCATCCGCTGGATTACTTGGAAGGACTTGAAAAAACGATCACGGATGTGATTCAAAAGGCCCCCGCAGGCACTGCACAAAATGGGGTTGCCATATCAGTTGACACCACCGGATCGACCCCAGTTGCCGTTGATAAAAGCGGAACACCATTGGCGCTAAATCCGGAATTTGCGGAGAATCCCAATACCATGTTCGTTCTTTGGAAAGACCATACCGCCACCGCTGAAGCAGAGGAGATCAATGCGCTGGCCAGAAGTTGGGGCGGAGTAGATTTCACCAAATTTGAGGGAGGAATCTATTCATCAGAGTGGTTCTGGGCCAAGATCCTTCATGTTCTACGCGAAGACAAATCGGTGGCACATGCGGCCTATTCCTGGGTGGAACATTGCGACTGGATCCCGGCTTTGCTTACCGGAAAAACTAATCCGATGGAGATGAAAAGAAGCCGGTGCGCCGCCGGACAAAAAGCCATGTGGCATGCCGAATTTGACGGACTGCCGGCAGAAGATTTTCTTCAAAAATTGGATCCGCTGCTCGCAGGTTTGCGGTCAAGACTCTACAAAGAGACCTTTACCTGTGAGGTCAAAGCCGGCAACCTAAGTCCGGAATGGGCCAAACGTCTTGGGCTAAACGAAAATGTTGCAGTTGGCGTTGGATCATTTGACGCACACATTGGCACATTGGGCGGAGAGATCAAGCCTTACTACCTGAGTAAAATTAAGGGGACTTCCACCTGTGATATCCTGATCGCTCCCTCTGATGAGGTTGGGAATAAATTTGTGAAAGGTATTTGCGGACAAGTCGATGGTTCCGTACTCCCCGGGATGCTGGGTCTGGAAGCCGGACAATCGGCTTTTGGTGATGTTTACGCCTGGTTTAAGAGTCTGTTGCTGGGCCTGCCGTACAACTGATCAACCGTTCGTCCAAACTGGATGCAAGCGCGAAAGCGGCATTGATAGAAGAACTGGCGGACAGCATGATTCCATGGCTGCTGCGGTTGTGGGCGGATTATATCCAACCATCACCGATGCCCAGCAGGCAATGGGAAATGGTTTCGAGACCGAATACAAGCCAATTGCTTCCAATGCTTTGAAATACAAAAACTTGTACAATCAATATTCGCGCATGGGAGAATTGGTAGAAAAGGAGACCATGAAAAAGAGCGCACAAAGTTTTTTGAAAATTAGTATCAATCATTAAAAAAAAATTATCTTTACACTCTATTTTAACTTAGTTTAAGTATGAATAGCATACAAAAAAACAAAGAAACTGTAAAGAATATCTTCACGGAGTACCTGGAGAGAAACGGGCATCGCAAGACTCCTGAACGATATGCCATCCTGGATGAGATTTATTCTCGGGATGGTCACTTTGACATTGAGACTTTATATATCTCGATGAAGAACAAGAATTACCGTGTCAGCAGGGCGACCCTATACAATACGATCGAGATCTTGCTTGACTGCAAATTGGTGGTCAAACATCAGTTCGGCAAAAACATAGCCCAGTTTGAGAAAACGCTGGCTACCACCCAGCACGACCACCTGATCGATATCCGGACGGGTAAAGTCACGGAATTTCATGATGAGCGTATCCGCGAAATCATTGAAGATGCCTGTGCACTGAACAATTTCAAGTTGTCGCACCACTCTCTTTATCTCTACGGTGAGTCGGAAGAAATCAAATAAGAAATCGAAACAAGACATAAAAGACCTCTTTCATCAGAGGTTTTTTTATGTCAGGTTCTTAAGAAAGATATTAACTGCTATTTGTGAATTATTCCACCCGACGAGTTCAGAATCGTGCTCATTTCTGCCAAAATTGGCTTAATTTTGTGTGTTTTTGTCTAATCAGTAAATATTAAAATCAGATGCAAGTTGACGTATTGTTGGGTCTTCAATGGGGAGACGAGGGTAAAGGAAAAGTTGTGGATGTATTGACACCACGCTACGATGTAATTACACGCTTCCAGGGGGGACCGAATGCAGGCCATACCCTGGAGTTTAACAACATCAAGCATGTTCTGCACACCATTCCTTCTGGTATCTTTCGTGGCGATAAAATCAATATCATTGGAAATGGCGTTGTCATCGACCCCTCCATCTTCAAAAAGGAGATACAATCCCTGAAGAACATTGGATTTGACCTTACCAAAACGCTTTACATCTCGAAAAAAGCCCATCTGATCCTGCCAACACACCGTCTGCTTGACGCTGCATCCGAGTCTGCAAAAGGCGCTTCCAAAATCGGATCCACCCTCAAAGGGATCGGTCCAACCTACAAGGATAAAATCGGCAGGGACGGATTACGCATCGGCGATATTCTGAACAACTTCAAAGAAAAATACGATCAGAGGGTAGCTCAGCACATCGAATTGCTCACCAAATTCTACCATTTTGATTACAAACAGGCGCTCAGCGATTACGAAAAAGAGTGGTTCGAAGGGATCGAAGTTATCAAGCAATTTCAACTGATCGATAGCGAACACTTCATCAACGACCAGCTTCTGGCTGGAAAGAGCATTATCGCGGAAGGTGCGCAGGGCACCATGCTTGACATCGACTTCGGCTCTTACCCATATGTCACCTCTTCCACAACCATCACAGCAGGTGCTTGTACGGGTCTTGGTATCGCACCGAATAAGATTGGAAAAGTTTATGGGATCTTTAAAGCCTATTGCACAAGGGTAGGAAGCGGCCCCTTCCCTACTGAGCTGCTGGATGAAACAGGAGAAACTCTTCGCAGAATTGGGAAAGAGTTTGGTGCAACAACTGGAAGACCACGCCGTTGCGGTTGGCTGGACCTGGTTGCACTCCGTTATGCCATCATGATCGATGGTGTTACTGATCTGATCATGATGAAAGCGGATGTAATGGATCATTTCGAGACCATAAAAATATGCACCGCCTATTCGATCGATGGAAAATTAACCAAAAATTTTCCCAACGAAATTGATGATCAGGTAATACCTGTTTATGAAGAACTTGAAGGTTGGAAAACTGACTTAACAGGAGTTGATCAGACCGCAAAATTCCCGGAAGCGCTTTCCCTTTACATCCACTTCATTGAGGAGTACCTGAATGTTCCTATCACCATCGTTTCGGTGGGCCCAAACCGTTCCCAAACCATAGAAAGATAGTATGAAGGATCAACCTGTGCATATAAATGGTTTATATACTGATTTTTATGAACTTTCAATGGCGCAGGGGTATTATTATGCCGGTAAGCAAGCGGAGACAGCAGTTTTCGACTATTTTTTCCGTACCAATCCTTTTAAAGGCGGATTTTTGGTTTTTGCGGGCTTGGCGGATCTCCTGGAACAGTTGCGCTCCTTTACTTACAAGGCAGAAGCAATCGATTATCTGCGGGTACTTGGATTAAAACCTGAATTTCTGAAATACCTGAAACATTTTCGTTTCAAAGGAAAGATCTTCTCCGTTCGTGAAGGTGAACTGGTATTCCCCAACGAACCCATTGTACGAATTGAGGCCAGCCTCATGGAAGCTCAACTGATTGAAACTTTGCTGCTAAATATCCTCAATTTTCAATCATTGTTAGCCACCAAGGCCTTTCGGGTGAAACTGGCTGCCAATGGCAAAAGTTTCTCCGATTTCGGATTGAGGAGATCACACGGATTTGGCGGCTTAATGGCCAGCAGGGCTGCCATTATTGGAGGAGCCTCCTCAACATCAAATGTTCAGGCAGGATTCATGTATGGTCTTCCTGTGTCAGGCACCATGGCCCACAGCTGGGTCCAGAGTTTTAAGAGTGAACTCACAGCCTTTCGGACCTACGCGAAATTCAATCCGAAAAATACAATCTTACTGGTCGATACTTATGACACCCTTCGCAGCGGTCTTCCCAACGCCATTTTGGTGGCCAAAGAGATGGATGCTGAAGGAGAAAAACTGGCGGGAATCCGGCTTGATAGCGGCGACCTTGCCTACCTCAGCAAAAAGGCAAGAAAAATGCTGGATAAAGAAGGTTTATCCTACGTCAAGATATTGGTTTCTAACCAACTGAATGAATGGGTCATTAGTAGTCTGGAGGACCAGGGCGCCCCAATTGACGGATTTGGGATTGGAACAGAACTGGTTACCGGGAAACCTGATGCTTCGCTCGATGGCGTTTACAAACTTTGCGAAAGCGCCGGAAACCCAAGCATGAAAATCTCTGAAAACATCGAGAAGAATACCCTGCCAGGAAAGAAAATGCTTTGGAGGTTTTATGACGAAGAGGGAAATATCTATCGGGATGGGATCCTCCTGGATAATGAACTGCCTGGAAATTGCGATTGGCTTTATCATCCTGTGCAACCCGACAAAAAGACGGCGATAGCTCACCTGAAAAGAGAACAATTGCTGGAACTGGTCTATGAAAATGGATCACTGGTCCATGCCATGCCAACACCGCTGGAATGCCATCTCTACCTCACCCAAAGGGCCGAACTCTTGCCCGAAGAGCACAAGCGTTTTGTGATGCCGCATATTTTCAAGGTAGGAATCTCAGCCAATTTACTTGAACTGCGTAACGATCTGATGCAAAAGTACAGGAAAAACTACGAGGGTTGAGACAAAGTCCCAATCATCAAGTTGTTTGTGCCAAAATAAGGCATCATCGACCAGATCTGCATGCCTTTCAGACGTTCGCACCCCGGCATCTTTGACAGCTTCTTTCCATCATATTCGAACAAACCGGCATTGAGATCGTGGAAAAAAACGCGGTCATTGACTTTAAATGCGTGATGAAACCTAACCGGTGCCTTGAGAACCGTGATGCTGGTGTCATGCGAACAGATATAAGCACAATTGTAGGATTGGAATACAACCTTGTTCTCGAAAGAAAAAACACTCCAGATATCATCAAAATTCTGATATTCAACGGGAATGAATTTCTTCAGTGATTTATAAACCATCTTCCCGTTTGGAAGGGTCACCATCTTGCCTATTTCATTATAGGCGCCAACATAAATCTCGCCACTTTTATCGACAAACAGCGCCCGGACAATTGAAGAGTTCGGCATCTGAAAGAGTTCCCACTGGTTGCCATCGTAAACGAGCAGTCCTTCGTTATTGGCAGTGTAAATAAATCCACGTTTGTCCTGTACTATACTCCAGTTCTGAGTACCCGCCTTGTACTCACGCTTGAGAAAATTCCGGATAAAAGGAGTACCAATTTTTTTTATTTCCGCAAATGACGACAAATGAAACAGTAGCCCAAATATGAGTAAAATATGAAATCGTCTGACCATCATTATTTTATAATTATAAATCCTCCCCTTCAAATTTGACCATTTAATCCAGTCTGATAACCCTAATTTTCTCAAGTGATAGAGAACCGGGTATTTTCGGACAGTGACAGGTTATTAGGCAATATTACCGTTAAAAATGATTTGATCACAAGACTGTTACCAGAAAATCTGTTTGCCGTTTTCATAAGTAAAAATTCTCTCCTCTTTGCCACGGGTTAAGTTATGCAGGATATATAATCCACCGGACAGAACATTATTAAAGATTATAAACTGGTCCTTTGCAACCTGTGTACCCATAGAAACCCACTCCCCATATTCCCAATAGCATAATTCGTATGTGTCTCCTGCAAGTATGAAATTAGTATCGCTCCGGGGGCAAAACCTGATCCTAGTAATTCGTTTCGGCATCCCAAGATCAATCCCAACCCAACTGCCGGGAGTTTTGAAAGAATCAAAGTAGGTCTCAAGATTATCGTCAAACGCATTCTGGTAAGGTGTGCCATTGAAAGTGGGGATCTCAGGGTAACCAAGTAATTTACAATTTAAAAATAAAGTATCAGAATTTTCCATACCTCCATAGAACATAAGCTCAGCTATATTCCCCTTTCCTGATAGTGGCGATTTATAACGGACATAGCGGAACTTCTGCGGATTATTAATTTCCACAGTTTCTATTTTTTCCGGGACTGCTGTAATTGTGAATAATCTGATCGGGTCGCTGAAATCAGCGCTCTTTTAATATTGCCAGGGAAAAGGTGATCATAGTTGCTTTCGTTCGAATATAATTTAGTTATAACATTGGCATCATGGAACATCCATTATTATATTCATTCTTTTTTGTGAACATAATTCATGGATATTTGTCCTGTTTTAATTCCGTGTGTACGTGGAGTTATATTTATCAAACCATTTAGTTAATTCTCAATTCTTTTCTCATTTCCGCTTTGATCGTTATTACCTCTGGCGATATAATTTTTATTTGCTTATTTATTATTGTTTTTGCAATATCCTTTGCCTTTTTATTTTCCCCAGTTTCCTTGTATAACCGGAATAATCTGTATAATGGAATAAACCGATTGGGTATCATATTAGATGCCAACAGCAAACAGGCTTCAGCATCTTTGTATTGTCTAATTTTCTGATAGTTATCTGCCAATAGCAGTTGAAGATCAATATCATTATACCGTCGGGCTGTTTCGAGCAAAATCCGATTACTTGTTTGGGATTCACCAATAAAGTTAAGTTCAGCTCCGTAGTTGTAAAGAAAAAGTGCATTTCTGTTCATTGTCTTATAGAGATACACATATTCAGGAATCATTTTCTTCGTTTCTCCTGCTAATGACCGATGGGCTATTGTACTCCAATAATATTCATCATAAAGCATCATACAGCTGACAGTTAATAGACCAATACAAGTGATTAACGCCAAAGGTTTCAATGCAAAAAATACTTGTCGTGGTATTTCAAATACTTTCACCTCATTCTTCATTATAATAGCGACTGAGAAAAGCAACATTAACCGAATAAACGGATAATTTAACGGGTACGAAAAACAGGCAAACAGAGCAATACCAATAATACATAGTCCGGAATAATATTTCTCCAAATTTCGGCCCTTGTGATATTCACGTATCAACAAATAAACAACCACCCCCATAAACAGGACTCCCACCAAACCATGTTCTACGAACAACTTCAGAAATTCATTAAATGGATGCTTCACATTGTCTGCCAACATTGTAAAACTGCCATCGGGGTGATTTTTGAAATAAGCTGCCTGATAGGGCATATATTCCCTTTGAAAACCACCGGCTCCATGACCCAATAATGGTTTGTCTGCAATCATTTTGGCCGTACACTGCCAAATAAGCAATCGGCCGTTTGCAGACTCTTTCTTCAGAAAATATAAGCCGATCAGGATAGTAATAATTATTGTACTGCCTGCCAATACTTTCGCACTATGGCTCCATTGCTTCAAACATTTCAGGTTAAAGATAGGAACCAGCCAAAGTCCGCTTGTAACAACCATAGCAATGGTACCTGCACGGGAATGGGACAAAGCCACTGCCAAGAGAAATAAACCGGCAGTTACCCCGCCAAATATGCGCCAAAAAGCCTCCTTTTTTGCCACCAAAAACAATGCAAAAGGGAACACCGCCGACAATGTAGCTGCAAAACCTGCCGGATTATCAAAACTACCGCTCATTCTGAAGTTGTCGGCATTGTTATTAAACCAGTACATGTATTGCCCAAGCCCATAGACCGCCTCTACCAACCCAAACGCCACAATACCAACAAATAGCCATTCCAAGTTCCGTTCCATCCGTGCTATCAGCATGTAGAACAGCAACAGCGACAATCCCGAAATTACCCATTCAGGACTCAGGCTTCCCATATATTCGCCATAACCCATGCCGAACAGAAGAAAACCTACAAAAAGAATTTCGGTTAGTGACAAACGCATTGTATGCTTTTTGTATTTCACAATCAATGTTGCAAGGGCCAAAAGGAAGCAACTACCAACCGAAAGATAAAAAGTGGATGTCGTTTGGCTGACAAAGTAATGTGAAATACTGAACACGCTCAGAATATAAAGAAGAAGGAGAAGAATGGTGTTAAGTTTAACCATGTTTTTGAAAATTAAAAAGAGTGAGGGGAACTTATTGATTGATTCCCCTCACTGACAATTACTTCATTTGTCTCTTCTTTACTTAATCAACCAGAAAAATAGATATATCATTACTAACAAACAAATAAATACAATTAAATATCTAATTCTTTTATTCTCAATAAAGCGAGCTAATATACCAATTGCAACAGTTGGTATTAGAATTTTCATGCTCAAAGAACCATTTAGCGCAAAAAGTATTACTAACAATATAATTGCAATTATAATTATTGACCATTTATAAAATCTATTTTTCATGTGTATCTAATTTGTGTTTTAAAGGGCATATGAAATAGCCATGATGATAATATTCATTCCGATTGTTGATTTCCAAATCATTGCAATTTCATGTGTAATATAAAATTACTAATTATGTTAAACTAATTAGCTGCGTTTCTACGAATATGCTAAGTGCCAACGGAAGATCACCAAGTACCATTAGTTTGGGCAGAAACCGTACAATTAAGTAGCCAATCTACTGAGATTACTACTCCGCCAGGGTTGTCTACTGCCATTAATGTGAAAGAGGAAGCAGCAATACCCCCAACCCATGCTGCTGCTTTTGAAATAACAAATTCTGGACAGAGAGTACCAAACAAAGCAGCAACGCCACAACCCCACGCCAATAGTTCTAAATCATGTTTAGATATATATAGGTCAACACCTGACCAGCCAATGACGTAATCCGTAGTATTATAAGCAGGAGTAGTTTCAATATCGCCCGATTTTAACCTAACTTGACTATTCAACATTAGCTGTTTTACAACATGTAATTTTCTATGATCCTTTTTGTCTGGAACAACGTTTAAGTCTTTTATAACTGAATTCGTTTGATTCATAATAGCTTTGAAATACTCAAATAATCTTTCTGACATTTGAATTTGACTTCCGCTTGTAATTTTCAATTTGAAGGCTTTGTTTTCATAAACAACAAAGGAATCGATTCTTGCCCTGGCCTTTTTTAAAATAACCATTTGTTGTTCACTAATATTTGCATTTTTTAAACCTCCCATTTGATGTTCTGAAAGGCTTGGTAGATTTGAAACATCTGTATCGAGATATTCCAATTTTTTGTTCATTGCTTCGTTAATCCGTATGGAGTCATCATCCTTGTTACATGACTGAAAGGTAATAAATAGCAAGGTAAACAATGCAATAGAATACTTTAATAAGGTTCGTCCTTTTAAATCTAAATTTTTACGTGTTCTTAAACTGGAATTATTCATAACTTTGTTAGGTTTTAGGGAAGGGTTTCATTGGTTCTCCATTAGCAATTGCCCCGACTTTTTGTCCTCCAATATTAATTTGATAATCTCTCAATTTTTATTTTTAGATTCTCAAAGTACCATTGTTCCATGATTAATACCAAATTCCCTTAAAAGGTTACCCGGCATAATGATTTATTTTGTTAAATTCATAAAACCATTAGCTATCAATATTGATTATAAATATTGGGTTCTCATTGATGGTCGGGAGATACTGTGAATAAAGGTGCCTGGGAATACCTGGCCTATCGTCTTGCGGTTGATGTTGGTATTGATATGGATAACAATGCCCTGGATATTGATCTTGCAAAAAGCGTAGGTGCTTCTTTCAGGTTGAGAGAAAAAGAAATGGATAAAGTTATTGACGAAGTAAAGTCTGTTGTCTCCAGGTGGCAAAAATTAGCTGTAGAAATAGGGATACCACGTAGCGAGCAAACGTTAATGACCGCTGCTTTTAAAGTTTAAAACTCGTGTGATATGGTAACACTGGTGGGGAACGACGGATTCATTTACACCGCAAAGGACAAAGAGCAACTGGATCAATTGTTACAGCGCAAAGAAACTGTAAAAACGGAAGTAAGGAAATCCAGAAAATCTGATATATGTCAAAAACTATTTTAATGGCGCATTTTTTAGCGTTTCCACCAAAAAGTCCCAAAATTTAGCTACTGTTGATATATTCACCTTCTCATCAGGAGAGTGGGGAAAACGCATGGTTGGCCCAAATGAGATCATGTCCCAATGGGGATAGTTGGCCCCAAGGATACCGCATTCCAATCCGGCATGAATGGCTTTGATCTCCGGAACATTTCCGAATTTATTTTCATAAATCTTCTGCATCTGCTTAAGTATGGCAGAATCCATGTTTGGTTTCCAACCCGGATAACCACCATCAAACCTGATCATTCCACCTGCCAGCGAGAAAACACTTTCCACCTGCTCACACAGATCATCCTTGGCTGAGTCAACCGAGCTACGTAGCAGACATTTAACGGATATCACACCGTTTTCAGACTTCACGGTAGCCAAATTTGTGGATGTCTCGACGAGTCCCGGCATGCTGTCGCTCATACGGATCATCCCATTGGGACAGGCATAGACGGAATCAATCATGTCATCCTGGACCCTTTCATCAATCAATGATTTTGGTTTGGCGCACTCTTCAGCCGTGAAACTTAAATTGGGTTCAGAAATCTTCAGTTCGGCTTTGTAGATGTTCTCATATTTTGAAACTGCAGCACTAAAATCAGCAATGGATTCTGTGGGAACCACAACGATGGCATAGCACTCACGCGGGATGGCATTGCGCATACCTCCTCCGTTGATCTCTGCCAATCGGACATCCATCTCCTGGATAGCATGTTTGAGAAAACGAACCATCAGTTTGTTGGCATTTCCGCGACCAAGATTGATGTCCAATCCTGAATGGCCACCTTTTAAACCCTTAATTATTAGTTTATAGGAAGAATATCCCTTCGGAACGATCATCTCATCGTATTCAAACTCGATGTTGCCATTCACACCACCGGCACATCCGACGTAGAGTTCACCTTCATCTTCAGAGTCCATGTTGAGCAGGATATCTCCTTTCAACCATCCGGAATGAAGGCCAAAAGCGCCTGTCATTCCGGTCTCTTCGTCACAGGTAAACAGGGACTCAATGGGTCCGTGAACAAGCGTTTTAGAAGCCAGGACAGTCATTGCTGCGGCAACACCCATTCCATTGTCTGCCCCGAGGGTCGTACCACGGGCCTTCACCCATTCGCCGTCGATCCAGGCATCGATGGGATCTTTTTCAAAATCATGTTTCGTATCATTGTTCTTCTGGGGTACCATGTCGAGATGCCCTTGCATAACGATACCCTTTCTGTTTTCCATACCGGGAGTTGCCGGTTTGCGGATGACAATATTGCCCACCGCGTCCTTTTCGGTTTCCAATCCGAGTGATTTTCCATACTTCATCATGAAATCCTGGATTTTCTCTTCGTGTTTGGAAGGGCGCGGAACCTGCGTCAGTTGATAAAAATTTTCCCAAACCGCCTTGGGTTCGAGGTTGATTATTTCTTTGCTCATAACGATTTATGATTTAAATAATTTACTAAAAGAGCGTACCTATTTTTTGACATTGGGTAATTCCAGTCCGTACCCTTTCTTACGGTCTTCAACTTTCAACAGAAATGAAAATACAATGGCAAGGGCTCCGAAACAGGCAAATATAAGCATCGGAATAGTGTAATTGTACAAAGTAACAACCCTCACCTTCCCATCAACCAATTTTTCGATGGTACCGGTCACACAATATTTGTCCAGAACGACACCAATCAGCAGCGGTACGCCCATCAAACCCCAGTTTTGTACCCAGAAAGTCAGGGCATAAGCTGTCCCTAGTTTATTTTCAGGAATAATCTTGGCAATAGATGGCCACATGGCAGAGGGAACCATCGAAAAAGCGACACCCAGTACCATTACCAAACCAATGGCTATCGGAAAGCTGTTTAACGAAGGCACGGAGAATAGCAAATGTACGCATACCAACAGGATTGAGCCTACAATCATGATGGTTGCCCCTTTCCCCTTTTTATCGAACAGACTGCCAAAAACAGGCGTCAGCAACAAAGCGCTGAACGGTAACAGGGCAGGAATATAGCCGGCGAATGCATCGGAAATTCCAAATTTCTGCACAATCATGTTGGTGGCATATTTAATAAAAGGAAAAACAGCCGAATAAAACAGAACACATAGCGCGGATATATACCAAAAGGCACGATTTCTGCCAATTTCGAGTATATCGGCAAATTTGAATTCTTCTTCCGCAGCCACCCCCGCATCAGCTTCTTCCTTGTCGAGCTTGCGATCAATAAAGGTAAAAAGGATAAACACCAACAGTCCTATACAAAGCAGGAAAAGTGAAAGGATAACCGGGGCACTAAGTTCGCCGGTCAACTTAATCAGCGGAATGGGCGTAAACATCGCCAGGGCTGTTCCGATACGGCCTGTTGAAGTATTCAGGCCGATGGCCAGCGCCATCTCTTTTCCCCTGAACCAGCGGACAACCGCTTTATTGGCTGCAATCCCGAACATTTCGCATCCCACCCCGAAAATAGCAAAACCGAATCCGGCCACTACCGCTGATTTAGCAGAAGGGGCTATGACCTGCCACGAAAAGATCGTCAGTTCGTACATGCCTTGAATATGCCCCGAAATAGCCCAGTATTTGATAAAACCGCCCGCCAGCATGATACCTATCGCCAAAATTCCGGTAAAGCGGACACCCATTTTATCCAATATCATTCCACTGAAAACCAGCATGAGCAGAAAGACATTAAACCAGCCGTAACCACTGGTAAAGAATCCATAGTCGGAAGCCGTCCATGACAGACCAGCCTGTAATCTTTCCTGCAAGGGAGCCATGGCATCGGTAAGGTAATACATACACATCATGGTAAACGAAACAAGCAC
>Ga0172379_10007099_pt1 | contig 14704 bp, 12 predicted proteins | sample GrowelOW334metaG_FD_119756 | JGI IMG/M metagenome (GOLD analysis project Ga0172379, IMG submission 119756) | Groundwater microbial communities from an aquifer near a municipal landfill in Southern Ontario, Canada - Groundwater well OW334 metaG | ecosystem: Environmental > Aquatic > Deep...
GGCGGCTACGATGACTGGTTCCTCCCGTCCAAGGATGAGCTGAATCTGATGTATGGACAAAAAGGAGTTATTGGAAGTTTTGCGTCCGACTACTATTGGAGTTCCTCCGAGGTCGACAACTACGGCGCGTGGGGCCAGGGCTTCGCCAGTGGCGGCCAGTACGACTACTACAAGGGCAGCGGCATACGGGTTCGGGCCGTACGGACTTTTTAACCATTTAACTATTACAGGGGAACGCTGGGGGGCGCTTGCGCTCCTCCAGCGGAATTTGGTGAAAAGATGGCGTTATATTACGACCTGCCGGTGTTCTGGGATGGGATCGAAATTAGGGAAACGGAAAGGTGGCTGCCGTGTTCGACGAGGAGCTCAAATAGCCTAGTGGTCCGCTTTTCCGGCTGTGTCTAGCGCCATACGAACCAGAGGAACGCCGCTGAAGCGGTGGTCGTCATGAACGTGAAAGGTATACCTATCTTGATCCAGTCGGCGAAGTCCATCCCGATGTCCTGCTTTTTCAGAATGCCCATGGCGACTATGTTGGCCTAGGCTCCGAACGGCGTCAGATTGCCGCCCATGCAGGAACCGATGAGCAGCGCGAACATGTAGAGTTCGGGCGAGAGGCCGAGTCCTTTCCCGAGGCTCGCCGCGACCGGAAGCATGGCGATGATAGACGGACTCTTCGGGCAGTATTGAAAATATTGGAAAAGTCAAAGGAATATGGGCTAAGTCAAAACCGTACGGTTAAATTTATACTTCAGAGCGCCTTACCGGCAGATCGGAACGCCGCAAAGAAAGAAGCCTTTTCAGATTTATTTGGAAAATGGACATCGCAGGAAAAGAGAGAATTTGAGAATAGAATCAACGATTTTGAAAAAATAGAAGAATCGGATTGGAAAAAATGAATAAAATTCTACTGGATACAAACGCCTATACCGCGCTAAGGAATAGCCGGCATAGCTCGCGAAGATCATCGACGGGGGATCACCAATTCCGACACGGTCAACATACGAAAATCGTGGGGTGAGTCAAGTAAGCGTTCTATCCTCTTGTAAAATTTAGCGATCGGCGTGTACGATCATTTTGAGGTGAGTGGATGTCCGGGCGTCAAGTGAGTTTTCTTTCAAACGACGGTACAGAGGTCGTGACGCGTGTCGAGGTCGGCGAAAATGTATTGCACGCGTTGCGCCGCGTGGATCCAACTGTGGTAGAGGCGCCCTGCGGCGGCGCGGGAACTTGCGGTAAGTGTCGTGTGCGCGTGCTCTCCGGAGATGTCGGCGCGCCCGACGCGGAAGAACTCCGCCGCCTAAGCGCTCAGGATCGGGCGTCAGGTATACGCCTCGCGTGTCGCTTGAATCCCATTTCGGACCTCACCCTCTCTGCCGCCGACGCGGGTAAGGGTTCCGCCGTTATCCGCGAATCCTTTTCCGCCCTTTCCGGGCGTCCCGACCCGCGTATAACAGAAAAAGATTGCTACGGCGTCGCGATCGATATCGGAACGACGACTATCGCCGCGTATCTTATCGAATACGTTCCCGCGGATGGTTCTCCCGCGCGCGTGATCGCTTCCGCTTCCGTGTTGAATCGGCAACGCGCGTTCGGCGCCGATGTGATCGCCCGTATCGATTATTCGATTAAAGAAGCCGACGGTCTTGCGGAACTGGCAAGCCTGGTTCGCGCCGATGTGTGTTTCTTGATCGATGAACTGCTCGCCAAAGGCGGCGCAAAGCCTGAGTCGCTAAGAGAGATTTCCGTCGTCGGCAATACGACGATGTTGCATTTGTTCGCGTGCGTGGATCCAGCCGGTATCGCCGTCGCTCCGTTTACGCCTGCCTTCATCGAAGCGCGACGCGGTCCCGCCGCCGAGTACGGTTTGCCGTATGCTCGCGCACAGGTGATCCTCGGCCCGTCGGTTGCCGGATACGTCGGCGCCGATCTTGTCGCGGCCGCGCGCGCCGTGGACCTTGACGGCCGCGAGAAGACGGCGCTCATTCTGGATTTGGGTACGAACGGCGAAATGGCGCTGGGCGACAAGCGCGGCGTCATCGCCTGCGCCACCGCTGCTGGTCCCGCTTTTGAAGGCGCCTCAATTTCCTGCGGACTTGGAGGCGTCGCCGGAGCGATAGACGGCCTTTTCTGGCGACCGGACGGTAGGCTTACTTTTACGACCATCGCCGACCTTCCTCCCATCGGTGTATGCGGTTCGGGCATCATTGACGCCGCGGCCTGCCTGGTTCGCGGCGGAATAATAGATGATACCGGCGCCATGGACGATCCGTGGAAGGGTGAAGGTTATCCTCTTGCTCGTTTCAAGGACGGGATTTTCCGCTTTACGCAAGCGGACGTACGCCAAATTCAGCTGGCCAAGGCCGCGGTCGCCGGCGGCATCGCCGTCATGCTCAGGGAACTGGGCGTCTCCTACGACGACGTGGATGCCGTTTTTCTCGCCGGCGGCTTCGGCAGTTACCTAAAACCTGATTCCGCCGCCGTGATCGGCCTTTTACCCGCGGAGCTGCTTTCAAAAGTTGAAACCGTCGGAAACGCGGCGGGCCACGGCGCGGTGCGGCTGCTTCTCTTTAAGGATGAACTTGAACGGGCGTCTCGTTTCGCGCGTGAGATCCGTTACGTCGAATTATCAAGTTCCTCTTATTTCAGCGAACGATACGTCGAGGAAATGTTTTTTCCGGCTCCCGGCGCGGTTCTTTCCTCAGTGGTTCCCGCGTCGTTCACCGAGGGCGATGAAAGGGACATCCCGACTGGAGGCGGTGCGTCATCATGACTATTTTTTCCAACGATGCTCTTGCGCTCGTCCATACGCGAGCGTGCGAAGCCGCTTCAGTGTACCGTTCAGCTACAGGCGTAGGCTGCATCGTGCTCGACGCGTCCGGCCGTGAGATCGGCGACGAGTCTTCTACCGCCGGTTGCGCCGCGTGCAAAAGCCTGCGCGAACCGCATCCTACCCAAAAAAACGCGCAGTTTTCCGACGCGTGCGAAGACGATTCAAACAAAGAACTCTCCGCCTGCGCCGAACTCCATCTGCATGGCGCGATGCAGGCCGAACGCTTCGGTGGTTCCTATATCTACATCTGCTCGATCGGCATGCTGCATTGGGTCAGCCCCTTGTATGCGGGCGGACTGCCGGCCGGAGCTATGGTCGGCGGTCCGGTCATGTCTATCGATCGGGACGAAGCTGTTTCCGCCGTCAGGGAAGCCAGTACCCAGCACATCAGCGAAACGGACATTGCCGCGATCGTGGATCGGATCCCGAAAGCGGGGGCGGATCGCGTCCGCTCGCTGGCGGAACTTCTGGTTATGGCCGCCGAACGCGCCTCGGAAGGGAACGCTCCCGCGGTAGAGGACAGCCGTCGCCGCACCGAACAGCAATCGCGTATTTCGGAGGAAATCCACTCGATCAAGAGCCGCGCCGCTTCGGGTGAACCGGTACCCGCCTATCCTATTGAAAAGGAGCGGGAACTCCTGTTCGCCATACGACGCGGCGACGAAAGCGAAAGTCGGCGCGTGCTCAACGAATTGCTCGGCGCCGTATTCTTTTCTTCCGGTCATCGTTTTGACGCCATCCGTTTTCGGGGCTTGGAGCTGCTGGTGCTTTTGTCGCGGGCCGCTATGGAGGCGGGCGCCGAAGCCGAGGAAGTATTGGGACTCAACTTTCGCTATTTGCGTCGTTTTCAGGATCTCGATTCAACCGAAGACCTGGCCTACCTCCTGGATTCCATCCTCGGGCGATTCATGCGCCTTGCCTTTTCCCTAAAAACGGTCAAGCACGCTACCGCGATCAAGCGGGCGTTACGGTACATCAAGGAGCATTACGCGAGCGAATTTTCCCTCTCGGAGGTTTCCGAGGCCGCCGGGTTATCCCCCGCGTATTTTTCCAAGGTATTCAAGGCGGAGCTCGGTGAGAGCTTTTCCGAGCACGTTAATCGTTTGCGCATAGAGCGCGCCGTCATTTTGCTCACCGGTTCGGAATTAAGTTTGGTGGAAATAGCCGGTCAGGTCGGTTTTGAGGATCAAAGTTATTTTACCAAAGTGTTTAAGCGGATTATCGGAATTTCGCCGGGCCGGTATCGTGAATCCGGGGGGCGCCATTTTTCGGAAGTGGCGGAAATACACGAATCTGTTGATTTGTCGCAAAATAGTTAAAAACGACATAATATAATACAATACCGTAGAAAAAAGCGGTCGTATTCTTACGATACTTCTACTTACTAAAGGAGACCCCTATGGTCGATCTGAAACTTATCTCCGAGAATCTCCAGAAAGGCCGCGCCAAAGACGTTGAGGCCCTGGTGCAGCAAGCGCTCGCTGACAAGATGGGCGCAAAAGATATTCTTGAACAGGGGCTCATGGCCGGTATGGCCATTGTCGGTGAACGCTTTAAGAAAAATGAAGTTTTCGTTCCGGAGGTCCTCATTGCCGCCCGCGCCATGAACGCCGGTATGAGAGTGCTCAAGCCCGCTCTCGTTTCCGCCGGCGTCAAAGCCCGCGGCACGGTCATCCTGGGCACGGTCAAAGGCGACCTGCACGATATCGGTAAAAACCTTGTCGGTATGATGATGGAAGGCGCGGGTCTTCGTGTCGTGGACCTCGGTACCGACGTCGCCGCGGAGCGCTTCATTGAAGCGGCCAAGGCTGAAAACGCCAATGTCATCGCTTGCTCCGCGCTTCTCACCACGACGATGACCCAGATGAAGAACGTCGTCGCGGCCGCCGAAGCCGCGGGTATCCGCTCTTCCGTGAAAATTATGGTCGGCGGAGCTCCGGTCACCGAAAGCTTCTGCGCCTCAATCGGAGCCGACAAGTACACTTCCGATGCCGCAACCGCCGCCGAAGTCGCCTCTTCTCTCTGCGCTTAAAATAATTAAAGAAATGAAGTCCGCCCGAACGGTTCCTGGAACCATTCGGGCGGCTCTCAATACCGCCGGCCTCTTTGTCGGAGCTTTCCACTCATACGTGTGTGGTCCGCTCAAGTATTTAGTATGACATGATTTGTTGTCTAGGAGATGTATTATGGAAGGCCTCGAACTTATCAAAGCAGTATTCGAACATAAGAAAACCGATCGCGCCCCATGGGTGCCGTTCGCGGGAGTACACGCCGGTAAGCTCACCGGAGTCGGCGCTAAAAAGATACTCACCGATCCGGACGCGTTGGTAAAAGCGCTTCTGGAAGTAAACCGTCTGTACCGCCCCGACGGTCAGCCGGTCATGTTCGATCTCCAGATAGAGGCTGAAATTCTCGGGTGCAAACTCGTCTGGTCCGATGACGGTCCCCCTTCCGTCGCGAGCCATCCGCTTGCCGAAACCTTTGATATCCCGACCAAGATCCCCGTGAAAACCGAAGGTCGTATCCCGATTGCCCTGGAAGCAATGAAACGCATGAAAAAGGAAGTCGGCGGAAAGACGGCGCTCTACGGCCTCATCACCGGTCCCTTCACGCTCGCGTCCCACCTCCGCGGCACCGAAATCTTCATGGACATGATGACGGAGCAGGAGTATGTCCATAAGCTCCTGGACTATAGCCGCCGTGCTGTAGCCGCCGTCGCCGCGTACTACATCGAGACGGGGATGGACGTGATCGCGGTAGTCGACCCCCTCATCAGCCAGATTTCTCCCGCGCACTTCGCCGAGTTCATGGAGAAGCCCTTCGCTGAACTTTTCGCCGACATCAAGAAGCGCGGAGCGTACACTTCCTTCTTTGTCTGCGGCAACGCGACCATGAATATCGAATCAATGTGCCGGACCAAGCCCGACTGCATCTCCGTGGATGAGAACGTCAACCTCGCCGCGGCAAAAAAAGTCACCGACCGCTACAATGTGGTCATCGGCGGCAACCTTCCGCTCACGACTGTCATGCTCCTGGGCAATCAGCAGGATAATATGAAAGCCGTCGTGACCCTGGCCGATAGCCTTACCCCCGGCAACTGGATTGCCGCCCCCGGCTGCGACATGCCCTACGATACCCCGATAGAAAATTGCGTCGCCGCCGGCCAAGCCGTGCGCGAACTTGAGCAGGCGCGTATTATGGTCGCTCATTACTCGGCCCCGGACCTCGTGTTCACCGGCGTCCTCCCTGATTACGCGCACCTCAAGAAACCTCTCGTGGAAGTATTCACCCTGGATTCGGCCACCTGCGCGGCGTGCGGGTATATGTTGGAGGCGGCCAAGGAAGCGGTCGCGCGCTTTAGCGGCAGGGCCGACATCGTGGAGTACAAGTTCACGATAAAGGACAATATCGCCCGTTGCGTTACGATGGGAGTCAAACAATTGCCCAGTCTCTATCTCAACGGGCAGTTGGCGTATTCTTCCATTATTCCGACGGTGGAAGAGCTTGCCAAGAAAATTGAAGAGACTCTGTAAGAAATGTCGCCGACGGCCGTCCGCCCCGCATCGCTTTTCCTGATAACCGGTTTTCTCGGCTCGGGAAAAACGACCGTTCTCAACGGTATCCTGCGTTCGCTGTCCGGCCGCCGGGTCGGCGTGATCGTCAACGAGTGGGGGAAGATAGCCGTTGACGGCAAGCTGCTGCTTGATCCGTCGGGGCTCGGCGTGGTGGAGCTTGCCGGAGGGCAGATTTTCTGTTCCTGCGTGTCGGGCTCCTTCATCGCGGCCGCAGTTAAGCTCGCGGCCCTTGGCCTGGATTATTTGTTGGTGGAAACCTCCGGGCTCGCGAAACCCGCCGTTCTGGAAACGATTGTACCCGAAGCTGAACGGCGCGCGGCGGGTACCCTTTTGTACAAGGGTATGATCTGCGTGATCGACGCGACGCGTTTCGCGCTCATCCGACAGGCGGCTGCAGTCGTCGACGAACAGGCGGTTTACAGTGACCGCTTCGTGATGACGAAGACTGATCTGGCCGACGCCGTGTCGATCGCGACGGTTCGGACGATACTAGACGGCCTCAGACCCGGCGCGCGAATGACTGAGGTAGTCCGGGGCGCCGTTGACGCTTCTCTTTTGGAGGACGTCGTTCGCGCTCCCGCGCCGAAGAGCGACCCCCGATTCCGTGGCTGGGGCGCTTCCGGACGGCCGGGTACGACTTCCGTCGTACCGCTTGAACCGGTCAATAAAGAGAGCCTGGCCGCTTTTTTGAGGGAACTCGTTCCCGAAACCTTTCGGGTTAAGGGTTTCGTTCGAATAACGGGGGTTACGGGTTTGGTTCTCGTCGATTGCGTTGGAGAGAATATCGATATTCGCGACGACCAAGACGCTTTACGCGGCGCGCCCGACACCGACGAAGAACTGGGCATCGCTCTTATCTGGAAAGGTTCTCCGCCGGACGCCGCATCGGGCGTCAAGCGCGCGGCGGAAAAAGTTTCGCGCGCCTGGGACCGCCTTGTCGGTTCCGCCGCGCGCATCTGGTAGTCGGCTCCGCTTCTCAGCGCGGCCATTCTCCCGCGCCGGCGCGGATCAGGGTTATTTCGTCTCCGCTCAAGTCCAGTACGGTAGACAATAGACGAGGCCTTTCCTCGCCCGAGTCGAGGATGACGTCTATCCCCTCAATCCCTTCCAGTTCCCAACCGCCGTCGAACAATTCCTCTTCTTCGGCGCCGTCGAACTCCGGCGTTCCGGCTTCCGACATCGTTCGTTTCGCGGTGATTGAGTATAACGGTGATTTCAGCGCTTCAACGATCGCGCGGGGGACCGGGTGGTCAGGGATACGTACGCCCAATTCCTTTCGTTTGATATCAAGCGCTTTCTCGGTTCCCAGCAAGGTTTTGAGTACGAACACATACGGACCGGGTACCAAGCGTTTAATCAGGCGGAAGCGCGTATTATCGAGCGAACAATAGTCGCCTATCTGGGCTATTTGAGCGCAAATGAGGGTAAAATGCCGTTCGTCGCGTTCTCCGGCTATGCGCTTCATGCGGCGGATGCCTTCTTTAGAGTCGAGCGAACAAGCGATGGCCCAACTTGTGTCCGTCGGGAAGGCGGCGAGCTTGCCCTCTTCAAGCGCCCGCACCGTGCGTTCAAGTATTCGATCGTCAATGTTTTTCGCGGCGATGTAATCGATCATGAGCACGATTATAGCTCTTGTCTCGCTCTTTTCTAAGGGCTTCAAAGCGGGCTATGCTGTCATGGTGGAAGAAGGTTTAACCAAAACGATAAAGCTCGTCGTCGCGTACGACGGGACCCGGTTCAAAGGCTGGCAGCGCGGCAACGGCCGCACGGTTCAAGGTACCCTGGAAGAAGCGCTGTCCTTGTCTCTAGGTACCGCTTCTCGCGGTTCGGTTCGCGCCGCCGAAGAATTGACGGTGGTTGGCGCCGGACGCACGGATGCGGGCGTCCATGCGGAAGGACAAGTCGCGAGCGCGATAGTACCCGCGTCGGTCGACATCGGTCTGCTCCTGCGCGCCGTCAACGAACGGCTTCCCATCGATCTGTCGGTTTTAAGCGTAACGCCTGCCGCCGACCGGTTTCATGCCCGCTATAACGCAAAGGCGAAAACGTATCGATACCGCATCGTTGACGGCGATTGTCCCAATCCGTTCCTCTACCGTTTTTCCTGGTTTGTGAAAGGCCTCCTTGACGAAGCGGTCATGCGGAATGCCGCTTCCGTGTTGGAAGGTGAACACGATTTCACCTCTTTCACCGCGGATAAAGGGAAGAAAGACAAGGTAAGAACGATTTTTTCCATCTCCTTTTCCCGCCCTCGGCTATTCGGCTCAAATCCTTTGGACATTTCTTTCCGCGGCGACGGTTTTTTATGGAACCAGGTCCGCATCATGACGACGGCTTTAGTAAAAGCGGGATCGGGCGAACTGGATGCGGAAAAACTTATTCGATTGCTCGATGCCCGTGACCGCTCGCTCGCGCCCGACCCCGCTCCCCCCTCGGGGCTGGCCCTCGTTTCCGTGGAGTACCCGGATGCTTGACTCGGAACGTTTTCGGCTAATCGCTTGCGGCGTGTTCACCCGTGAACTCTGCGCCGCCATCGCTCTATCGCCGCGCGCCATCGATCCATTGTTCCTCGAACTGGCCGCGCACGAACAATCCGACAGGCTGCGTTCGCTTATCCAAGGGGCGGTGGATGACGCGGAAGGGAAGGGCTATTCGACCGTGCTTTTAGGGTACGGCCTGTGCGGCAACGCGCTCGCCGGCGTTCAAGCCCGGTCTCTGCCCTTGGTGGTTCCGCGCGCCCATGACTGCTGCACCATCCTGCTCGGTTCTTCAGAAAAGTTCGTAAAAGAATTCGGCGAATCGCTCAGCGCTTCGTGGACCAGCTGCGGCTATATGGAGCGAAACGGCTATATGCGTCACAGCGAATCCGGCCGCGCGGGCGGTTTTGGGCTTGAATATGACGAGATGGTCGCAAAATACGGCGAAGATAACGCCCAATATCTGTGGGAAACGCTGCACCCGGAAACGGATGAAGGCGTTCTCCGCTTCATTGAGCTCGACGAAACCGCCTCACTGGACCGAGCCGCGCTGGTGCGCGCGGAAGCGGAACGCGAGGGCAAGGAATTCCGCTTGATTCATGGGGATGCTCGTCTTCTCCGCGCTCTGTTGAACGGTCCTTGGGACGACGCTCTTTTTCTAACCGTTCCGCCCGGAGCCGTGGTGGAGCCGCTCTACGATTACGAACTCGTGTATCGGGCTGTCGCCGCGTCGGCCGCCGCCGCTAAAAAGAGCGTCTCTGGCGCAATTTGAGTTAACGCGCTATGATGCGCGCGATATATCATCGATAGGTCAAGGAGTTTTGAGTGGCCGTTGAACGCACTTTTGCTATGCTTAAACCCGGCATCTTGCAGCGCCGTCTTGTCGGCGAAGTACTTTCCCGTATCGAACGCAAAGGTTTGAATCTAATCGGTCTGAAGCTTATCCGGATAGACCGGTCGCTTGCCGAACGGCATTACGCCGAGCACAGGGGCAAGGGTTTTTACGATAAATTGATCGATTACTCGATATCCGGACCGGTTGTCGCTTTCGTGCTTGAAGGCGACGACGCGATTTCCAAGCTGCGTCGTCTCTGCGGTCCGACGAATGTCCAGGAATCCCTTCCGGGTACCATCCGGGGCGATTTTTGCAGTACCACCCGCCTCAACATTATCCACGCCTCCGATTCAGTAGAAAGCGCCGCGCGGGAAATCGGCTTGTTCTTCTCAGAAAATGAACTCATTTCCTGGAGCGATGGGAACAATGAATGGTTCTGATAACGCGGGCGGCACGCTTCCCCGCTGGAATCTCGGTCCCCTGTATGCCTCTTTCGATGCCCCCGAATACGCGCGCGACCGTGAGCTCCTGGCCGAGCTTTCGGCGCAGTTGCTAGTCGAGCTCGATACACCCTTTCCGCAAGAAACCAGCGCCGCGGGCGTTCGCGTCAAGCGCGTACTCGTGCTGTTGGAAAAAGCGGGAGACCTTGCCGAAAATGTGGGGGCCTACGCCTACGCCGTCTATTCTACGGATACCCGGAACGCTAGCGCTTTGGCGGCAATAAACGCCGCCGAAGAACGCGCGCTCCCGCTGGAACGCGCGGCTGTTCTCTTTCGGACGCGCCTGACCGAGATTGCCCACCTAGTTCCCGCCCTCGTCGAGGACGGGTCATTCGCGCCGTACGCTTTTTTCTTCGCCGAGCAGATCGAGCTGGCATCTAAACAAATGTCGGGCGAACTTGAAGACCTCGCCGCCGATCTGGCGCGAACGGGCGCCGACGCTTGGAGCCGTCTGCACGAAGCCGTCTCTTCCACCGCTTCCTCTCCTTGGCCGCGGGATGGGGCTGAAGGCCGGAAAACGGTTGTCGCCCTGCGTTCTCTTGCCTTTGATTCGGACCGTTCCGTGCGCGCCGACGCCTTCCGCGCCGAATTGGACGCGTGGAAAGCCGCCGAAATCCCCATCGCGGCCGCGCTCAATGGCGTAAAAGGCTCATACCTTATCGTCAATACGCGACGCGGCTGGCGCGACGCGCTTGAAAAATCGGCGTATCAGGCGCGTATAAGCGTTCAAACCTTGGATAGCCTCATCGCTTCGCTGGAGGAATCGCTCCCGGTGTTCCGGCGCTACCTCAAAGCCAAAGCCCGCCTGCTCGGCGTTCCCGCCTGCGCTTTTTACGACCTTTTCGCGCCCGTCGGTGAAACGGGCCGGAAGTGGAGCTACGACCAGTCGCGCGCGTTCATTATTGATCGTTTTTCAGCCTTTGATTCAGGTATGGGCGCCTTTGCCGGTCATGCGTTCGACGCTTCCTGGATAGACGCCGAGCCCAGGGAAGGTAAGGTCGGCGGCGCCTATTGCATGGATTTCCCGATCAAAGGCGATTCTCGTATCCTCTGTAATTACGAAGGGTCATTCTCTTCGCTGACGACGCTGGCCCACGAACTGGGGCACGCTTGGCACCACGAACAGCTGAAAGATCTTCCCCGTACGCTCTCCGCCTATCCGATGACGCTCGCGGAAACCGCCAGTATTTTCGCGGAAACCGTCGTGTTCGAGAGCGCTCTTTCCGAGTGCCGCGGTCGGAACGCGGCGGGAGAACTCCTCGGCCTCCTAGAAATCAACCTGCAGGATTCCTGTCAGGTCATCGTCGATATCCTCTCCCGTTTCTACTTTGAGCGTTCCGTATTCGCTCGCCGGGCCTCTGGAGAGCTGTCCCCCGCCGACTTCTGTTCTCTTATGGTCGATGCCCAAAAGGCGACCTACGGCGACGCCGTGGATCCCCAGGCCCTTCATCCGTACATGTGGGCGGTCAAGGGCCACTATTATTCAGGCGATCTTGCGTTTTATAATTTCCCCTACGCTTTCGGCCTCCTGTTCGGCTTGGGCCTCTATGCGCGTTACGAAAAAGAAGGTGCCGCTTTCGCGACCGATTATCGCGCGCTACTGCGCATGACCGGAAGCGCCGGCGCGGTCGATGTCGGGCGGAAAGCGGGGTTTGATATGGAGAACATCGATTTTTGGCGGAGCGGCATCTCCGTCATCGCCGCGCGCGTCGAAGAATTCGAGCGCCTTTGCGGCCAAGTTCAGCAATAACGGAGTTTAATTATGGAAGCACGAATAGGAATCATCGGCGCGGGCGCTTGGGGAACCGCGGTCGCAAAAGTATTAGCGGATAAGGGTCACGACGTCGATATCTGGAGCCACGAGCCTTCCACCATGGAAGACATCAACGTTCGTCACGAGAACGCTCGTTTCCTGCCGGACGTGAAGCTGCCCGAAAACCTCAGAGCGAACACCGACATGAACGCGGTCGCCACCGGTAAAGAATTTCTCATTCTCGCCGTACCCTCCCTCTTTCTCCTCGGCGTCGTTCGCGGCTTACTGCAGGTGCCCAATATCCGTGAAGGTGAAACGACCATCGGCGTCATCACCAAGGGCTTTCTGCCGACTCCCAGGGGGCCGCGGCTCCTCCTGGAAACCCTGGAAGACTATCTCCCCGGTTTTTATCGCCAGTCTCTCGTGTACATCGCCGGTCCCAGCCACGCCGAGGAAGTGTCCCGCGGACGCATCACCGGCCTTATCGCCGCGAGCGAGAACGCCAAAAATTCGATCCGCTTTCGGGAACTGCTGTCATCCAGCCGCCTCCTGGTATTTTCCTCATTCGATGTGGTCGGCGTACAAGTTTGCGCCGCGGCCAAGAACGTCGTGGCCATCGCCTTCGGCATGATGGATGCGATGAAGTCCTCAGGCATCGGCGGAGGGGACGAGATCTTCGGCGACGGTACGGAGTCCCTGCTCCTGGCTGCCGGCCTCAACGAAATCCAGATCCTCGGCAAGGCGCTCGGCGCCACGCACGCGGAAACCTTCACTTCAATTTCCGGCGTCGGCGACCTGGATGTCACCTGCCGCTCGGTTTTCGGACGCAACCGCCGCTTCGGCCGGGAGATCATTGAAAAGAATATCCTCGCCCCGTACGCCAACCTTGACGACCTGATCGCGCGCATATCCGAGATCGGCTATCTGCCTGAGGGCGTGGTGGCTTGTAAATACGTCATGGAACTTGCCGAGAAGCACGGACTGAAGATGCCTATCGCCACGGGACTCCACAAGATCCTCAATAAGGAAATCGGCCCCCGCGACTTCCTCCACGCTTTCCTCAAGGGAATGGAATAAAAGACTATGCTTGAGAAACTGACCCAAAAGCTATCCGACGCCGTCCGCGTCGTTTCCGGCAAGGCGACAATCTCCGAAAAGAACGTCGAGGATGCTGTCGAAGCCATCAAGATGGCGCTCCTTGAAGCCGACGTCAACCTTCGGGTTGTTCGCCGTTTCGTGAACTCCACCCTGGAAGAAGCGAAAGGCGAACGCGTCCTCCGCGCCGTCGACCCGGGCCAGCAGTTCGTCAAAATCGTTCACGACAAGCTGGTTTCCTTCCTCGGCGACGAGAAATCCGACCTCAAGCTTCGCGGCCCCGACGTCGTGTCCGTCGTGCTCATGCTCGGTCTGCAAGGCTCGGGCAAGACAACAAGTTCCGCCAAAATGGCGCTGCGACTAAAAAAACAAGGCAGGAAGCCGCTTTTAGTAGCTTGCGACCTTATCCGACCCGCGGCCATTGAACAATTGTCCGTCCTTGCTTCCCAGATCGATGTGCCGATCTACAAAGAAGAGGGCGCCAAAGATCCTGCCAAGGTAGTAAAAGGCGCGCTGGACTGGGCCAAGAAGAACATGATCGATACGGTCATAGTCGATACGACCGGCCGGCTCCAGATCGATGAAGCCATGATGGATGAGCTGGTCCGCGTCCGCGACGCCGCCAAGCCCGACGAGCTGCTCCTTGTCGCCGACTCAATGACCGGCCAGTCGGCCGTGGATATCGCCAAAGCCTTCGACGAGAAAATCGGCATCTCCGGCGTCGTGCTCACCAAGTTCGACTCCGACACCCGCGGCGGCGCGGCTCTTTCTCTCAAGACTGTTACGGGGAAACCCCTTAAATTCGTCGGTGTCGGTGAAAAAATGGAAGATTTCGAACCCTTCCACCCCGACCGCATTGCCGGCCGCATCCTGGGCATGGGCGACATCGTCTCCTTCGTTGAGAAGGCCCAGGAAGTCGTCGATAAAAAGGAAGCCGAGGAACTCCAGAAGCGGATTGAAAAAGACGGCTTCACTCTGGAAGATTGGCTCGACCAGCTCCGCAAAATGAAGAAAGTCGGCAACATCCAGTCGATGCTGGAGATGCTCCCCGGCATGTCCGGCCAGATCAGAGAAGAAGACATCGATAAAGCGGGACTCAAGACCGAGGAAGCCATTCTTTCATCGATGACGCGTAAGGAACGTTCCAACCACCTGATCATCGGTCCCAACCGCCGAACGCGTATCGCTCGGGGCTCCGGCACTTCCGTCGGCGAGGTCGCGCGCCTCCTCAAAAAGTTCGAGAAGACCCGAACCATGATGAAGAAAGTCGCCAAATTCGGCAAAAACCCCAAAGCCGCGGAAGCCATGATGGCTCGAATGCAGGGGATGGGGCGATAGAGAAAATATCGGGGCTGCCTTCGTAAAACGCGGGTACTCGCTTGTCCTCACCCCTTCGGGGTTGCGGGAAGCGCTCGTACCCGCGTTTTACGGGCGCGCCCCGCCTGTGTCTAACGCCCACCACCTGCTTCTCTGCGGTAGAGGGTGAAGAGCATTGCATTGTTTAATGCGGGAAAATGATTTTTGTGAATGTTTGAACGGGTTACAGGGGACTGCTTCGTCGGGCTTGGAACGGAGGCGGCGGGCAAGGGGAATCCGAGTGCGAACGCTTCCCGCAGGACCTACTGGTCCGAGGACA
>Ga0172379_10007100_pt1 | contig 14701 bp, 12 predicted proteins | sample GrowelOW334metaG_FD_119756 | JGI IMG/M metagenome (GOLD analysis project Ga0172379, IMG submission 119756) | Groundwater microbial communities from an aquifer near a municipal landfill in Southern Ontario, Canada - Groundwater well OW334 metaG | ecosystem: Environmental > Aquatic > Deep...
ACACAGATGAATCAGCACATTAAAGAAGCGATAATAGAAAGGATCAAAGCCGCCAATTTTATAATTGAGGGTATTCAGCCAGTCACCAAACCAGCGAGAATTTATCCAAAAACGGTTAAATGGATCGTCAAAACGGATTGCATATTTTTTAGAGATGTTTGCTATGTCATCAAATTGAAATGGGTAGTGCAGCGATGGCCAGTAAAAAAGATAGGTTAAAAAAGTCAATAATACAGGCGGAACGATTTGTTGCCACCACCCATTCTTGCTCCAAAACCAATGCCCCGTCAACGCCTGACTACCTTGATTTTCGATCTTCACGCTATTCTCCTTCTTTAAAACCTACTTCTCCTTCAACAACGTCCCCATGATTGTTATCAAAAAAACGAGGAATGTAAACCAAATGTCACGCTCCATGTAACCCCCCGCCGTCCGCAATTGTTTCAACCTGAAATAAATACATAAATTCATCCCCTAAATTAATCCTTACGATCGTTGACTTTTTAAATGACCGTGGTACAATTATTTCTAATTGAAGGTTGTTTTCTGAGAACCTATAAAAATGGAGCGCCATGAAAAAGTTACTACTCACGCTGTTCATCATCTCGTTTTCAGGAATCGGGCACAGCGCCGAAGCTGCTGTCATTGAAAAGGGCATGCTTGAAAAAGCGTTCATTGACCACTCAGTGATGACCGCCGCAGGGGTCACTGCAACCGCTGCCATTGCTCTTGCTGGCTGTTATTTTGCCACACGCACCGTCGATGAATTTGATGAACCAGAAGATTTCTTGGTCTGGGCCAAAAGACATAAACTAAAAATAGGTATTGCGCTCGCAACTATCATCATTTCGTACTGTGCAGCAGGCTCCATGGCAAAAAAAATGAAGGCTGTGAGAGAGCACAGACCAGAAGAACAACACAAACTGCGCGCTCTACAAAAACAGCAAGTAAAAGAAGCTGAACAAGCAAAAGAAAAGCTTGTTGACCATATAAAATACATTGAAGCAATCTTACCGAAATACGCGGCACACCAAGTTTCTACCCAAATGGCTGCGATAAAGAGTCTCTTTGAAAAAGGCAACAACGACGAAGCAAATAGAAAAATAGAAGAATATAACAAAGGAAGCAATGAAGAATCATATTTAATTCTTTATTGGCGAATGTGGAACGAACTACAACAAATCTTTCGCGATCATCCTGACCTTCGTAATGCACAGTAATCACAAGCCTCTCCCCCAACCATCACTTTTTTGTTAATCATTGCCTGATGCTGCGGTTTTTATTACATTAGATCTATTATTATTTTCTATAGGGGATTTTTTATGATAGATACTACCGTTTTAAAAACATTGAGCCAGATTGCGCTGCTCTTTCCTGCGTTCATCATCATCTTTACGTTCAAAGGCTTTTTTAAATCACTCGTTGCCAAATGGGTCGGCGATGAAACGGCCGAAGAAGAGGGTTTTTTAACCCTCAATCCGCTTGCCCACATCGATCTTTCCGGCATTATCATTTTAATTACGGCGCTGGTTGCTGTTACACTTCTTTTTTCAGGCTTGCTTCCTCGCGGTTTTCTTCTTCTGTTAATTATTCTTTTTGGCATCAGGCTGGTCATCCCAACTCCAATCGATGAACGGAATTTCCGCTCATACCGCTGGGGCGGGATCTTAACATCACTTGCAGACTTTCAGGCAAGCATCCTTTTGGCTATCGCAACCATCATGATTATGAAGTGTTGCATCGCGCTACGACTTCCGGCCAACGTTGTGGTTACCTCACTTGAAATATGTAATACCGTTGTCGATCTTTCGGTCATGCTCGGCATTCTTAATCTTATCCCGCTTCCTCCGTTTGATGGCGGCAGACTTATGAAATATCTTTTTCCAACAAAATATGATTACATTTTCGAGTGGCTTGAAGAATACGCATTTTTCATTATCCTCTTTATCTTTTTTGCCCCTGGCCTGAGCGATGTTTTTTGGGGCATGCTTTCTGGAGCTGCTGCCAGCGTAAAACAATTCTTATTTTCGCTGTTCTTTTAACCAAAGGCACTTCATGGTTGCTCATGATTTCATGAAATTTCTTGCCGATGCTGCGATTTTGCTTCCGGCATTTTTAATGGCGCTTTCATTCCATGAATACGCCCATGCGTTTGTCGCTACTTTTTTTGGCGATCCAACAGCACGCCGTGCCGGTCGCCTCACGCTCAATCCAGCAGCGCACATTGATCCAACCGGCCTTTTTTGTCTTATCTTATTTAGATTTGGGTGGGCAAAACCTGTCCCCTTTAATCATCATAATTTCAAGCATCCCAAACTGTACGCTGTGCTCACCGCACTTGCCGGCCCTTTGGCAAACTTGATTTTGGCGCTCATCATGTATTATCTGGCTGCCTACATGCCACTCCTTCACATGCCAGCAGCGGTTGCTACAACGTTTATCACTATTTTTGAAGTAACAGCCTACGTCAATGTTATGCTCGGCGTTTTTAATTTGCTCCCACTCCCTCCTCTTGATGGAAGTCATCTTTTGACAGTCTTTTTTGAAGACAAATATCCTCGCGCAATGCTGGCAATCTATCAGTATTCGTTTTTTATCCTCATAATTATTTTTGTACATCCACAGACGCGCATGGCGCTTGACATGGCGATCACAGCCGTTGTAAACCTTCTGAAAATGTTAGTTTTTTAATTCAATGGAAAAATTATGGATTCAAAAAATACAAGTGCCCTTGCGCTCATTAAAAATGGTACGGTTCAGGTAACCCCCGAAGATCTTTTACTTAAAAAGCTTGCCCGTAACAAACCACTTAAAATAAAATTCGGGTGTGATCCAACGGCTCCCGATCTCCATCTTGGACATGCCGTCGTCTTAAGTAAAATGAAAGAGTTTCAAGATCTTGGTCATGAAATTATTTATCTTATCGGTGACTACACAACTCGCATAGGCGACCCAACGGGTAGATCAAAAACACGCCCACCACTGACAGAAGAAGAAATTGCACATAATGCTCAAACGTATTTCAAACAGGTTTCAAAAATTCTTGATCCTCAAAAAACAATCATTCGTTACAACAGTGAGTGGCTTGCCAAACTCACCTTTGCCGATGTGATAAAATTAACCGGCGCCGTCACCGTTGCCCAAATCATTGAGCGTGATGACTTTGCCAAACGCCTGAAAGAAAATGTTTCAATTGGTCTACATGAACTTTTGTATCCGCTCATGCAAGGATATGATTCAGTGGCGCTGCGCGCTGACGTTGAGCTCGGCGGACAAGATCAAACATTTAATTTATTAATGGGCCGCCACCTGCAAGAGCATTTCGGCCAAGAACCACAAGTAATTTTGACGATGCCCATTCTTGAAGGTCTTGATGGCGTACAAAAAATGTCGAAGAGCCTTGGTAATTACATCGGGCTTTGGGAAGAAGCCGGTACCGCGTACGGTAAACTCATGTCCATTTCTGATGACCTCATGTGGCGTTACTACCACCTGCTCCTTTCTAAAACACTCGATGAAATTAAGACTATGAAAGATGGTGTAGCCGACACCTCGCTTCACCCAATGAATCTTAAAAAAGAAATGGCAAAAAATATTATCGCTCGATTCTGGTCGGCCCAAGAAGCAGAGGTTGCACAAAATAGCTTTGAAGCGCTCTTTCAAAAAAAAGATTACTCGCATGCCCAAGAAGTCCAGCTTACACCTGAAACCAGCAATCCAGCCTGGGTTGTTGACTTGCTCAAACAGATCAAAGCCGTCGTAAGTTCATCAGACGCCAAACGCCTGATCGATGGCAAAGGCCTTGAGATTGACGGCACCGTGATTACTGATTTTAAAGCACAGATTACATGGAAATCAGGAATGATTATAAAAGCGGGTAAGATAAAATTATTTAAGATTAAATAGTTTTCTGGCTGAGAGGGCTACAGGTGTAGCCCTCTCACGTTTTATTAATTCCCTCGCCCTGGGCTTACTGCTCTTACTACTCCTACGGCAGATTTCAACGTTCTTTGTTGTTGCTGTTTTATTTTATTTGCCACCTGCTGTCTATAAATTTTATTTTGATCATGCGTAGTCAAGTCTGCGGTCGAAATAAGCCCATCATTTTTCGCATTTGCAGCAAGAGCTCTCACCGCATTCGCCGTACGGTCGACAGCCTTAAAGAAATCGCCCTTATCTCGTAATGATATTGCTTCTTGGTGTGCCGCCTCTGCTGTTTCGAGTTGTTGTCTAGTCTCTTCAGAAACCTCTTTACCTTGCTTTACTTGATTCTTCACCTTAGAAATAACAGCGGCGTGGTACGCAGGAAGGCCTTTGGCTATCTCATATTTAACATCAGATCTCTTAGCATCACGATCTTTTTGCAGATCAACCGCAACAGCCCTTAAGACGTTTAGCTCGCCAAATTTTTCATTATCATTAATCAATTTCGCAAGAGAAGCTTTTCTTCCTTCTGGCTCCGCATCTAACTTGCGATTCAATTTTTCGCGTACCTCGTCAAGTACCTTTCTCTGAGTTTCTGGTGAATCAACAGATGCGATACCACCCAACTTCAACGAAACATCTGACAGCTCGCCCAAATCTCTCTCAACTTCGCCTAGTTTCTTCGATTTTTCTTCAATTTTTTCTTTCTGACGTGTTAGTACTTCGTCAGGATTCTCCTCTTTAGGTAGTAACGTGCCCAAAGGTGTAACCATTGCGCCAGCTATTTTTCTAATCATAGACGGTTGGGTTTTCTCAAGATATGCACTTGCCGCAACACGAAGCTCCAACTTAATTTTTGGATCTTTATTATTGGTTATAGATTCGTCAATCACTGTTTTTTGTTGATCAGGCGTAAGCGCTTTAAATTCATCACTCGTCATTACCAATACACCTTTTAGGTGCGCGTTATATAATTCCTCTGGAGTTTTATCATCGTACGGACTAGTTTTTATATCTTTTGGTGTCAGCTTATCTACGTCATTCTTTGTTTCGGTTTCCACGGCACCTGGTTCACGAATGGCTTTTTCCTCACCAGGAGCTTGGTCGACTGTTTTTTCTGTTTGTTTAATCTTTTCGATCAGCTCTTTGGCTTCAACCATCATTTCTTTGTCATTATAAACCCAACCAGGCTTGGTGAAGGGTTCAAGTAGTTTGATTTGTTGCTCAAGTGGTAATGACTCAAAATTCGGCGTAGTTTTTCTTATATCATCAAGCATCGCGGTTCTTTTCGCTTGTTTTCGCTCCATTCCAGCAAGTTCTTCTTGCTTTTGGGCAAGCATGGACTTTAGTTCAGCTAGCAAAACCCCTTCTTTCATAGTAAAAAGAACTTGCCCTTCAACAACCTTTCCCTTCGGCATCTTGGTTTTTAAAAAATCTACTTGCTCTTTAAGAGGCATTTGCATAAAAGACTCAAAGGGCTCTCCAAGTTTCAACTTATTATATTGAATCTCTTCTTTACCAACTCCCGGAACCCCCTTCATCGCATATATAACTCCACAACAAAAAAATAAAAGCTCAACGGCAACAGATAAATATCTTTGCTTCGAACACATCTTCATTCCACACTCCTTGCATAAGCACACAAACATACAACGACCTGTCCGAACCTATCAAAATTCATCGTTAAAATGCAATCTCAGCCCAAAATATTCATATAAATTCTTGCACAAAAATTGATCCAATGAGTTATTTCATTGTCATTCTTTTTTGGTTTTGCCAGACTAGCCAAGGAGTTATCGCTTAGTATCAAAATAATGTCTAGGAGGAGAGTTATGGAAAGTAGGTTACTTGTGGGAATTGTTGTAATTTATTTTCATGTTTTCGCTCCAACCATATCTGCATTTAATCCTGAGCATCTCGCGCGAGCTGTTGCTGGTGACAAACATCTTGCTGGATATGATCTTGTTCGAGCTGATCTGAGTTGGTTGGATCTATCCGGCGCCGACTTGCAAGGAGCGAATCTTAAGTATGCAAAACTGAATCATACAAATTTAGAAAACACGCTGCTTTGTCATGCAAAATGTATGCACGCTAATTGCAGCCTGGCAAACTGTAGTGGTGCCGATTTTAGTTATGCCGACATTTCTGATGCTATTTTTTTTACCACAAACTTTTTCGCCGCCATTTTTTATAAAACAAGGGCGTGTCGTGCTCATTTTAAATATTGCACTATGGCTGAAGCTGAGTTTGATTGTACAAACCTGCGTGAAGCTATTTTTGTCGATACAGATCTGAGCGATGTCGCATTTAAAGATTCAATTATTGATGACATCATTATCTACCATCGAATCGAAGCAGAGAGACCGCAGCAAGGTGCCGGAGCTTTTTGCCCTGGGCACGATCTACAACACCACAAGCGTCGTAATCATGGAAAAATAAAAGAAATTCCAAGAGGAATGCGAATTTTCAACGATGGGATCTGCCCAATATGTATGGAAAACTTTGTACAGGAATACCCAAGATGTATGGGAAACTTTGTAATCGAAAACTTTGTACGGGAAAAATATATAGCCATTTTTGTTCCTTGCGGACACTGTGCAGACCATGAATGCGTAAAGCATTGGTATAAAGTTCAACGTGAAATCATACATGCAAACCAATACAATGATATCAAACCGAAATGCCCCATTTGCTCTACACTTATCAAATATTACGTCTGCCGCCCATTCGAAAAGGAAGAAGCCACCACTCTAAAAGAGCAACAAAAAACCTGCTTAGTTGATGATAGAAAATCTTAGTCGGTCGCTATAAAATATCGTCTTGATTTTTTGTTCGTATGTTTTATACTTCATCTGAATTCAACGGGGTAAGACTACAAGGAGTAGCAGTATAAAAACAGTATTATTTTTAACGTCGGAGGATGACTTATGTCAGCTGGTATTAAACCACTTTATGATCGTGTCCTTGTCAAACGCTTAGAAAGCGAACAAATGTCGGCCGGGGGAATTATCATCCCTGATACGGCTCAAGAAAAAACACAAATGGGATCCGTTGTGGAAACCGGCGAAGGCAAATTGCTCAGCGACGGTACTATCAAACCATTACGCGTCACCAAGGGTGATAAAGTTATTTTTGGTAAATACTCAGGAACCGAAGTAAAACTTACCGGTACAGAGTATCTTATTTTGCGTGAAGACGAAGTTCTCGGCATTTTTGATAAGTAAGCGCACGCTTACGTCGTACCGGGCTTGACCCGGTATCCAGGTTATAAGAACAAGAGAGGTAGTCTGGATCCCGTATCAAGTACGGGATGACAATAGAAAAAAGTCGCACAAGAAAATATTTAAAAATTTAAGGAAACACACTATGGCAAAACAAATAGTATTTGGCGAAGAAGCTCGTGTAAAGATTCTTAAGGGAGTTAACACACTTGCCAACGCCGTTAAAGTAACACTCGGGCCTAAAGGCCGCAACGTGGCAATCGAAAAATCATTCGGATCACCAGTCATCACTAAAGACGGTGTAACGGTTGCCAAAGAAATGGAATTCAAAGATAAATTTGAAAATATGGGCGCCCAAATGGTGCGTGAGGTTGCTTCAAAAACAGCAGACGTTGCTGGCGACGGAACAACAACCGCAACTGTGCTCGCCCAAGCAATTTACCGCGAAGGCATCAAGTCTATCACCGCTGGCTCGAATCCAATGGAAGTCAAGCGCGGTATCGACAAAGCTGTTGCCGTCATCGTTAAAGAGCTCGGCACCATGTCAAAACAGATCAAAGATAAAGAAGAGATCTCGCAAGTTGCAACCGTTTCAGCAAACAACGACCGTTCCATCGGCGAAATCATCGCCAATGCGATGGACAAAGTTGGACGTCATGGCGTTATCACGGTTGAAGAAGCAAAGGGAATTGAAAGCGAACTTGAAGTTGTTGAAGGTATGCAATTCGATCGCGGCTACCTTTCACCTTACTTTGTTACCAATCCAGAGAAAATGGAAGCATCGCTTGATAACCCTGTCATCATGATTTACGACAAAAAAGTCAGCAGCATGAAAGACATACTTCCAATTCTTGAGCAAGTTGCAAAACAAGGCCTTCCTCTTTTGATTATTGCTGAAGATATTGAAGGCGAAGCGCTTGCAACCCTTGTCGTCAACAAGATGCGTGGCACGCTCAACGTTGCTGCTGTCAAAGCTCCTGGTTTTGGCGATCGCAGAAAAGCAATGCTCCAAGATATCGCAGTCTTGACCGGTGGTCGCATGATCTCTGATGAACTTGGTCTTAAGCTTGAAAATATTACCTTCCCTGACCTTGGCTGCGCAAAACGCGTACGCATCACCAAAGACAACTGCACTATTATTGATGGTAAAGGACAATCTTCTGATATCCAAGCACGCGTTGCACAAATTAAACGCGAAATTGATCTTTCAACCTCTGACTATGATAAAGAAAAACTGCAAGAGCGCTTGGCAAAACTTGCCGGAGGCGTTGCGGTTATCAAAGTTGGCGCAGCAACTGAAAGCGAAATGAAAGAAAAGAAAGACCGCGTTGACGATGCATTGCATGCAACACGCGCTGCGGTTGAAGAAGGTATCGTTGCTGGTGGCGGGGTCGCATTCTTGCGCGCAGCTGGGGCACTTGATACTCTTAAGCTTACAGGCGACGAAGCATTTGGCGTTAGTATTATTCGACGTGCGCTTGAAGAACCAATCAGAACTATTGTTTCAAACGCTGGGCATGAAGCATCAGTTGTTATCGACAAGGTTAAGAACTCTTCAGCCGATATGGGCTTTGATGCACGTAATGAACAATACATCGATATGTTTAAAGCTGGTGTTGTAGACCCTACAAAGGTTTCTCGCTCCGCTTTACAACACGCTGCATCGATTGCAGGATTGCTACTCACCACAGAAGCAATGGTCGCAGACATTCCTGAAGACAAACCAGCACAAGCTCCTGCAGGCCATGGACATGGCGGCATGGGCGGTATGCCAGGAATGTATTAAAACATTTCAACTTGATTGACAAAAAGAAGGCTCGCTTTAAACGGCGAGCCTTCTTTTTTATCGTAAAGATACGAATTAAAACCCTATACTCAATTTTCCATAAACAGACCAAAAATCTGGTGTACTATTTTTTGATGTAAGTTCATATGATCCACCAAGCCCCATCATGACAGGCAAATACCATTCTCTAAACAAGTAACCGACACCGGCGTATATTTTGTGTGTCAGCACCGATGGCGTTTGAGCACCGTCAATATCAAGATTGGCAGTGGTAAGCCACTTCATGTTAGCTGCCGTATTGGCAGTATTTGTTGATGCAGCATTTTCATCAAATTGACGTTCAAGCGTTCCAAAGATCCCTGCATCTACCGTACCAGCTGTATTACCATAAGTAGATGCTGCTTCAGATCCATCAGCAACACTCAGCGCTCGATTCGCAACACCAAATAATTCTGAAAACGTATCATACGTGCCTTTGATTTTTACTTCTTCTTTTTCTCTCCAGAAAAGATTGTAGCCCATATCGATACTCAGCCCACCGTTGTTGTAGGCAATATTTGCAAGGCCTTCAACTTGACTGCCAGGGGTCACTTCACAATTAAGCGTTGTATGGTTTGCAGCAGGAGAAAGGATTGCCCCATTGGCGCCACCGACCTGAGGTCGTGCGAGCAAATGATAGTGTCCCCAGTTGCGCAGCGTGCCATCATTTTTTTTCAGACCAAATGTTCTATATTCTGTGTTATCAAATAAGAAGCGGTAATCAGCAACCATGGCAAGTTTGATGTTATGACGCTCATCACCCCATACACGAACAAATCCATCAAAACCTAATCCTAGTGCCGAGTGCTCACCATTACCAACGATTGGTTGAAATACATAGGTCCCTTTGTTGCAATTACCTGTTGGAGTTGTCCAACCAATATTTCCCCCTAAACGATAATCTTCTTCATCAAGAAAGTTATAGCCTATCTTGGTTTCAATATCTGCAATGCCCGTTTTTGAACGCATGCCATCAATTTTTGCATAGGCAAGAGGAAGCTGTGCATTTGAGCTGCTATCTATTCCAGTAAATGTTCCGTTGAAATAGTTGAAAACGTTTGTAGCCGTCGCATTGCCTGTAGCATTGCTCACGGTCATATGCATATCATTTTTAATATGGACAAGAGGAATACTTGTCGACATGTAAAGCCCCTTCATGAGCTTTTCAAGATTGCTAAATGAGGTAAGCACTACGCCGTAAGATTCTGATGTTGGCTTTAAGGTAACGGTTGCTTGACTTGCATCACCTGCACCTTCATGAATGAGGTAGGCACTATCAAGATCGGCGCCACTCAGCACAGCTCCTGAAGCTGCGTGGCCAAACAGCATGCTGTAGTGATTACTTATTCCAAAGTATTTACCGAGTTCTTTTTCTCCACTTGAAGCCTGATAAAAACCAGTAAGTTGAAGGGAACGGCCTCTTGTATCGTCATCCCTTCGTCCTGTCATTTCATTAAATGTTGTAAAATCACGGGCAAGATTATACCCATGGCTGCGCAATGATAGTGTTGTATGATTTGTATATGCGCTTGCAACCCCTGTTGAAATCGCCCCTAATAAAAGGCCTTTTACTATTTTATTCATACTCTCTTCTCCAAAAAACCATGTTCCTCTTTTTTACAATTCACTAGTTCAATATTCCTTTCGTTCGCTCTGAATTTGATGTGCTATTATTGACTACTGTTTGAAACCTTAACCAATCCAGCAAGAAGATTTCAAGTTTCCTAATAAAGTGAGAAAAATTTCATAGAGAGCTTGATTTCATCAACAAAAGGTCTACAATACTCTTCAACGTGATAACAATAAAAAGCGTGGTTCGCATAATGGAGAGGGCGTTTTCAATAATATGAAGCTGAGAGTCTATAGTTATTAAAGTTTGTTAGAATAGGAATTCTATCTCTAGACTGTCGAAAGAATTATCATGAAAAAAATATTGTATGCTTTTCTTTTAACTGCATCATTCACAGAAATGTCACACGCCGCACTAAGCGAACAAAAACAAGAAAAGTCAAATACGCAAAACACAGAAACACTATCTGAAAAAGATACTCACCTTGTTAACGACTTTGCTGAATTGCTTTGTAACGCTTCATTTATGGGAAAATCTGAAAAGGTTTCAGAAATTATAGAATTTGTGCGTCAACGTGCTAACAATGCTGACCTGTGTATCACAACATTGTGCAATGCTCGCCGTATGGGAGCCCCATCACTCTACTGGGCAAAATTCAAAAGTCAGTGTTACATAGGCGCGAATAATAATAATGAAGGATACAACAACACTATTGACATCCTTATCAAAAACGGCGCTAAGGATTAGTCCCTCAACTTCCATTTTTAACCCTCATTACCCCTGTGGCAATAGCCGTGCTGTAAAACCTCTTCAACACATAATCCGGCTTGCCATTTATACGATATAGTGCTAAAAAATTTTGCAACTCGTAGGTATTGAATTATGGACAAATAAAAAGGAGTTTTATGAATATTCGCTTTATCGCTTTAATAACATTATTTTCTGGATTTACCATTGGGAATGCCAACGCAGCTTTCATTGGGATCAATAATGTTCCTCAAGATGTCTGCAGTAACGATGTCGGTGACAAATTCCGCCAAAGCAGCTTCTGCCAAAACCTTCCCCTATTAAGAGCTCTCTATTTTGACATGTCTTTTTATCATATTGATGCTGTAAAAAAAAAGCTCGACGACGGTTCTATTAAATTAGAGCCCAATGATCATAGAGGTCATTTACCTCAACATTCTGGATGGACCGGTCTACGAATGGAAGAAGTGATTGCCCGCGGAAATAATTGGTTTTGCCCAGAATGTTGTGGCCTACATGGGGCTATTCCACAAGAAGCCGTACCTCTAATCAGTAACGGCGTATCATATTTTGGCCGCTTTTCTGATAGAGAAAAAAAAGTTTTAACTCTAGCAGCATATATTCATGACATTGGAAAAGCGGGCGATCCCAACGCAAAAAATTATTTTCACGACGGCAATAAGATTTTCTTCACGGGAAAAAGAGATCATGAACTCATCGGTTTTTATTACATAATTTCGTCTATTTTATCGAAAGAAGCTGTAGCAAGTGCTCGTACATTCTTGACCAATGAATTACATATTGATGATTCCACCCTGCATGAATACTTAACTGTTGAATCAAAACTGCTCAACATTGGAGAAATTCTTACCTCGATTGGCTTTTCTGTAGAAGAGCAAAAACTCATCGCTATCCTTATCGCGACACACAAAATGTTTATCGACCTTTGTGCAAATCATGAATTACTACAGTACAACAAACGAATGCTACAACATGTAAAAATGCTGTCCTCTGAAAAAGAATTTTTGATGCTTTTGAAAAAATTGTTTGAAATAACCCAACTCGACCAAGCGTTATTTAACCCAATAACGGTTAGTAAAATGATAATCGCGTTAAACATGGTAGATACCTACTCGGTCTATTATCCTTGTTTTCCTACGTCCCAAAGTTCAATTTTTACAGAAGGAGAAAAATTATTCCTACTTCCTACAAGAAATTTCATTGGTCCTCGACAACCGGAAAATCATAATAAATATTGTTATCGTCTTTCTCTGGCAGCAGGAGACTATGAATCCCGTTTGTTACACCTTTTAGATACAAAATAAGGAGTTTTATGAATATTCGTATTATCGCTTTAATAACACTGTTTTGTAGCACTGTTATTGGAAATGCTAACGCGGCTTTGGCAAACATTAGCACTCCTACTACAGGTGGTAAATCGATAAAACTTATTGGGCACAAGGATAGAATTCAATGCATGTCGCTTAGTTGCGATGAATTTTTCATCGCAACTGGTGCCGCTGATAACACAGTCAAGCTTTGGGATAGAATAACTGGTAATCTCTATAAATCATTTGACTTCGACAGTGAGATAGAAGCTGTTGCCTTTAATCCAAACTCTAATAAAGCCGAAATCTTTGCAACGGCAACAGCTAATGGAATTGTTGGGTTGTGGGATTCAAGGTCGTTTAAGAATATTTGTTACGTTGATGTACAACCACAGCGGCAACAAAGCTTCAATTCCAGTACGCAGCCTCTAAAGATTGATGATTTACTAAGTGATTTAACGATAAACAGTTCTGACGAAGAAACACTATTGCCAATTTCCCACCTTATTTGGGGCCCTCTTGGAGAATCGCTTGCTGTAGAATTAGGACAGTGGAACACTTCGCATCATAAAATACTGCTCTTCAAATTTCAAAATAACGCTCTAAAAACTGAGGCTGCGCTAAATCATTCGAAATCAAGTTCAACATTCTCCTGTGATGAAACCTATTTCGCGGCAGCTCATTGTGATGGAATAAACAATGGAAGAGCAAAGATCCATCACATGATACACACTGGTAATGATGCTGATTTTATAATTTATGAAAGGGGAACAGTAGAACATGTCATCTTTAATCCAATAAACCACCGCCTTGCAGTCTCATCACTTGGAGATGGATTAAGAATATATAATCTAGCACAAAAAAACTGTCGCTCTTTTCTTAATTTAGATTGTGGACGAGTTGGTTTTCTTGCAACGCGACCCGCATGGAGTCCAAATGGAAAACTTATTGCTGCCCCTTCATCGGCCGATGCCGATACACATACGGAAGATATAAGCGTATGGAATCTATGTGGTGATTGCATGGCCTGTTTTAGGGGAGAGAGTAAACACATCTATGGCTTACAATGGAGCCCAGATGGTAGATATATAGCTTCGACGTCTTCTGGTGATGAGTCAGATAAATATGTAGTGAGTATTTGGGATTTTGAAACACAAAAACTCGTCACCAAATTAGATGGTGCTTTTTTAGCATGGGGCAGGGATAGCAAAACTATTACCATAGCACTATCAAATGAAAATAATCTTGATGAGCATTCTTATAGTCTAACACTCCAAACATTTTCTATTTCTGATAAATGAAGGGAATTTTATGAATATTCGCTTTATAGCTTTAATAACATTGTTTTCTGGATTTACTATTGGAAATGCTAATGCTGCAGCGTTGGCAAGCTCGAACAGCGATAATCGACTTACCTTAGTTGCTGAATTAAAGCATCAAGAGGGGAGTTATATTACCTCAGTAGCGTTTTCACCCAATGGAGAGCTCATTGTAACTGCTGGTAGTGATCATACTGCAAAAATTTGGACAAAAGACGGAGTACTCGTACATTCGCTTGATCACGGCCACGATGTAAATGTTAACTCTGTTGTTTTTTCGCCCGATACAAACTTTATTTTAACCGCTTGCAACAATGGGAAAGCCTATCTTTGGGGAAAGGATGGTCGTCTTTGCCAAACACTTTATCATGGAAGATCTTGTGTGCTAAACGCCGCGTTTTGTTGTAAACAACAAGATAACGTCGACATTGCTCTTACGTTTGAGAACATTGCCTTTGAAGAAGGACAGGTTGAGATAAAAAGGTGGGAAATAATGAATGGTAATATTATCGGGTCATCAGAAGTAAGAGAGCCAAGGAAATTTATTGGAGGTCCGCCATCTTACCAGAGTCCTGTTAGGGTGAGCCCTGGCTTCACATTAAATTATGATGGCTATGCAATAAGTGGCCCTTGTTTATTCAGGCGTTTTCCCTATGGGGAGGAAGTAGTCATTCAATTTCGCGATAAGGATGTTTTTTTTAAGCCTTACGATTGTTATGCGGATCTTCGAGGCGCGGATTCAGATTATTACAGGAGTTCGTCAAAAC
>Ga0172379_10007101_pt1 | contig 14699 bp, 19 predicted proteins | sample GrowelOW334metaG_FD_119756 | JGI IMG/M metagenome (GOLD analysis project Ga0172379, IMG submission 119756) | Groundwater microbial communities from an aquifer near a municipal landfill in Southern Ontario, Canada - Groundwater well OW334 metaG | ecosystem: Environmental > Aquatic > Deep...
ACTCCCATAATTCCTGTAGTATTTTTTATTGAGCCTAAAAAGCAAAAACTCCTAGCCAAAACAGTCGCCTATATGAAACCTGACGAGTTTATAAAAAACATGAATGATGCGCTAAGCCTCTATAAGTCAGAGCAAAAATAATGAAAAAGTTATTTTTAGCCCTTTTACTCTCAAGTTCACTTTTTTCTGCCTCGCTTTACACCCTTGATAATGTCCATTCATTAAATCTTTACTTCTCCAATCAGACCGATTTTATGAGTCATGATCAAGAAGCCATACTAAAGACCATGGTCACAGAAAAGCTACAAAAAGGAGGCTTTGTCTTGGGAGAAACAGATGCACCTGTCTTTGTCGTAAAAATCGATGCGTTAGAAATAGAAGGGTCACAAGCCATTCATATGGAAGTAGGTCTTGGGGAAGAGGTCATAACAAAACGTAAAGGGAAAATAGGGACTTTCGCTTATACCTATTTAGCAAGCGTGTTTATAGAAGGGTATAGTGACCCTTACAAAAACACCCTTGAGTCACTCACACTTTTGATAGATGAATTTATTACTGCGCATAAAGAGGACAACGAGTAAGCGTCGCTTATTATATTTAGAAATCCAAACCCAACCATCTCGTTTCTCACTCTCGGAGTGGATAGGCGACGTTCCTGATAAATTTGGGCGACTCAAGTTGGTGACAGAGCGAAAAGAATCGCTAAATTTTTTTTGATGGGCTCTTGACATTCATTACGTAATTTAATCAACACTTTGGTTTAAGCTTAGTAAACTTCTCTTCACTATAATTTTGCTTAAGGATTTTTATGCGCTTTTTTTATTACGTCCACACAGGACACCGTATCGGGCTTGACCGTTTTCATCGCGCAGTAGCAATTTTGAATGAACTTCAAGATCTTGATATTACCCTCTTATGCTCCGATTTTCGCATTGCCAGTGAAGCAAAAGCATACGGTATCAAACGTGCAGTTGGGGTGGATTTAGTCCGAAATATTCCTCAAATCGCGCAACACGGCGATAAAATCATCTTTGATTCTGCGGAGATCAATCCGACACTATTGGACGATATGACGCAGTTTTTTCCGACCTTTATCCGTATTAGTGATAATCCTGACGACACAAAACACGCAAAAGAGCTTTTGATCTCTCCCTATTTATCCGGTGAAAAAATTGCAACGGGGGTAGTCGTACATGAACGTTATCACGAACAGCTCCCTAAAACTATCCCTATGGCACTTTTCTTCGGTGATGACGATTATGAAAAAGACTTGGAAAAGAATCAAGAAATGTTTGCCTCTTATAATATGGAGCTGTTAATGGGCTATTACCATTTTATGGGTTATGAGAAAGCACTTCAAAAAAGTTTTACTTCGATCCATGAGAGTGAAGCGTATGATGAAGTGATTCGCCACACCGATATTCTTATAAGCGGTTCACCAATGGCAGTATTGCAAAATCTTACCAGTGGCGGACGACCGATTTATCTTCAGCGTCCCGATTACACCCGAGATTTTATTCCGTTGTTTGAGAAGATGGGGATTCCTATTGTTGAAGGGTATAATAAAGAGAAACTTATGGAAGTTATAAATAGACAATCATCAACAAATTACCAAAAAGATCAAATAAGTAACAAAGAAATTATCGAATTTATAAGAAAATCTCTTATTTTATAGGAAATTAAACCTTTCTACCTTATGATAAGGGGTTAAATTTCTAAATTAAGTGAGAAATGATGGAAAATGAAAGCAGAAGAGGTTTTATAGGTAAAGCCTTTGGTGCCGTTGCTGCAGTGGGTGGAGTTGCCTCACTACTTGCAATGAAGAAAACATGGGATCCGCTTCCAAGTGTTATGTCTGCTGGTTTTACGACCGTTGACGTATCCGCGCTTGAAGCCAACAAATTGGAAATCGCGGTATGGCGTGGTAAACCGGTATTTATCCTTAAATATACCGAAGATATGAAACCAACTGATGGTCGAAGTGTCAAAGTTGGCGATCATTATTACTCAGTTATGATTGGATTATGTACTCATTTGGGCTGTATTCCTGCGTATCGTGCTGACCAAAAAGACTTTAAATGTGCTTGTCATGGTGGTGAATTCACATCTGCGGGTATTAATAAGTTTGGACCACCTCCCCGTCCACTTGATCTTCCTCCGTTTAAAATTGATGGAAATACTCTTGTCCTTGGTGAAGAAGGTCCTGAATATAAAGCTATGATGGCGAAAGCGGGGGTAGTATAAGATGGCAGAATTTAAACCAGCAGACTCATTGTATGAGTGGTTTGATCAGCGTTTAGGAATTGATAAATTCGTAAAGGTGATGATGACGGAATATTGGATTCCTAAAAATATTAACTTTTTGTGGGCAATGGGTGTTTTATTGACCGTTATGTTCACAATATTAATTGTTTCAGGAATTTTCCTTTTGATGTATTACAAGCCGGACATTAACATGGCATTTGATAGTGTTAACTACACGATTATGCAAGAAGTCGGCTACGGATGGTTATTTCGACATATTCACGCAGTTGGCGCATCTGTTGTCTTCTTAATTATCTATATTCATATGTTTACAGGTATCTATTACGGTTCTTACAAAAAAGGGCGTGAACTGATCTGGATTTCAGGAATGCTTTTATTCGTCCTTTTCTCCGCAGAAGGGTTCAGTGGATATATGCTTCCATGGGGACAAATGTCGTATTGGGCAGCCTACGTTATTACTGAAATTTTTGGTGGTATTCCTGTCATCGGCGGTGATTTGGTTGTTTGGATTCGTGGTAATTTCTATGTTTCCGATTCAACATTAACCCGTTTCTTCATGCTTCACGTATTGTTGATTCCTCTTGCTATTCTTGGGGCTATCGTTGTTCACTTTTATGCACTTCGTTTTCCTCACGTTAATAACGAAGAGGGTGAGTTCTTTGATTTCGATAAAGAGGCAGACAAATACCTTGCTGGCGATAAAAAAGGGTCTAAAGTTGTCCCTTTTTGGCCTGTATTCTTGTCAAAAGATTTCTTTGTTTTAGGCTTTTTCTTGTTATTCTTTTTCTATTTAGTTTTCTTCCATTATGATTTTGCAATGGATCCTGTTAACTTTGATAAAGCAGATGGTCTTAAAACACCGGCACATATTTACCCTGAGTGGTATTTCTTGTGGAGTTATGAAGTATTACGTGGATTCTTCTTCGAAATTGCTGGTATTTCAGGAAAATCGTTGGGATTGATGGCGTTTGCCTTCGCAAATGCTATTTTCATGATTCTTCCGTGGTTGGATCGTTCACCAATGGTAAAACCAGCCAACCAACGTCCGTATTTTAAATATTGGTTCTGGTTCTTGATAGCAGATTTGATCGTTCTGACTGTGTACGGTAAATTACCTCCGACGGGTGCAAATGCGTGGGTAGGTTTTGCGTCATCTATGACATTCTTGGTCTTATTTATTGCATTGCCGTTTATCACAAAAGCAGAAGCTAAAAAAATAGGGGGCAAATAATGAAAGAGTTAAAGATTTTAGCAGTTATTGCTACTCTCGTTGGTATTACGTATTACGGGATTGAGCCGTATGCGCATCACATAATGCACCCTGAGGTGAAAGCAGCAGATTTCACCTTTGCTGATCTTAAAAATGTTGACACCAAGTTGGCAGGTAATACGGCAAACGGTAAAGTTCTAGTCGAAGCTAACTGTATCGCATGTCATGCTATCGAATCAGCAGGTCACCCTGCTATGATGCCAAATGCAGACGCAGCAGCATCGTATGGTGTTGTTCCGCCTGATTTAAGTCATGCAGGACGTGTCTATGACAAAAATTATTTGGCGAATTTCATTTTTGATCCTGTAAGTGCTATGCACCTTAGCCATAAGTATCCAGTGGGGGGAACAAAAACATTCCCTATGCCATCGTACAACTGGATGACTGGACAAGAGATTATGGATGTTGTAGCTTACCTTCAATCTGTTTCTCCAAAAGTAAAAGAAGGTGCAGAAACTCACAAAGCAACGTATGATGCAGCATGTGGACGTTGTCATTCGATGAGTTACGCTAAATCTGAAGCAACAACACCTAAAGATGCAATCAAAGCCTATATGGGTGCAACCCCTCCAGATTTGTCTCAGTATATCAAAAGTCGTGGTGAGCACTATCTTCATGGATTTATCAATGATCCTCAAGTATTGTTAGCAGGAACATCTATGCCACGCGTGGGCTTGAATGAAAAAGCACAAGAAGAAGTTATTGCCTATATGGAAGAGATTGGCGATAGTAAGAAAGCGGAACGTGAATCAACGGGTATTAATGTAATGATTTATACTTTTATATTCGCTATGCTCGCCTATTTGTGGAAACGCAAAATTTGGTCTGAAGTACACTAAGGAGTAATGGATGAAAATAGTAAAAATTCTAGCATTGTCGGCACTTCTAAGTGCCGCTCTTATGGCAAACGATGTATTGGCATCAAATATGGGTCAAATGGAAAAAGGGTTGAGTAACATCCAAAAGGGATTTTTATACAATACTCCTGCATTGATAAAAGAAGGGGTTTCTGATATTAAAAAAGCAAATGCCCTTTTTCACAATAAGGATGAGACAAAAAAATATCTCCCTAAAGATAAACAACATTTGAATAATATTGCGTTCAATGCGTCTCAACGTATTGATACAGCATCCAATAACGTACTTAAGTCGTTGGATAAAAAAGAGTATTCAAAAGCACATCAGTCGTATTCTGAGATCGTGAACGCATGTACTGCATGTCACGCTGTCGTACGCGGCTGGTAAAAAAGTCACCCCTTTTTATGGGGTTTCTCCTCTAATTCCCCTGCTAAATAAAACTACAAACTACTTTTAGCTATCATCCCGTATCGCTCCTTATTATAGGAATTTTCAAGGATAGTCGTGTTAATAGATAGCTATGGGAGAACCGTCGATTATTTGCGCGTTTCGGTAACGGAACGGTGTAACTTTCGGTGTCAGTATTGTATGCCCGAAAAACCGTTTTCATGGGTACCCAAAGAGAACCTTCTCAATTTTGAAGAATTGTTTGCATTTATCAAAGTTTCCATTGATGAAGGGGTTAAAAAAATCCGTATAACGGGTGGTGAGCCACTGCTACGTGAAGACCTTGATAAGTTTATCAAAATGATTCATGACTACAATAGTGGCATTGATTTGGCGATGACAACCAATGCGTATTTGCTCAAAGGGGCGGCACAAAAACTCTATGATGCAGGACTTCGGCGACTCAATGTCTCTATCGATTCGTTAATCCCTGATGTGGCGGAGAAGATTGCCAAAAAAGATGTCTTAAGTCACGTATTAGCAGGAATTGAAGAGGCATTACGTGTCGGATTTCGAGTCAAAGTAAATATGGTTCCGATGAAAGGGATGAACGATAATGAAATATTAGATGTCTTAGAGTTTTGTAAAGAGCGTAAGATGTCGGTTCGTTTCATCGAATATATGGAAAATGTCCATGCAGAAGTTGATATTCGCGGGATGCAAAGTGATGAACTTCTCGAAATCATTGGCAGTCGCTATCCCTACTATGACGAAGGATTTGATGGTCATTCACCATCGCACTACTATCGCCTTGATGATGGGTATGTGTTTGGGATTATTGAACCCCATAAAGACGATTTTTGTGCCAAATGTAACCGTATACGTCTCACCGCTGAGGGAAATTTAATTCCCTGTCTCTATTTCGATGAGGCAATGTCGATTCGTGATGCCGTACGACGCGGTGATATAAAAGAAGCAACTTTAGTCCTCAAAGAGGTAATCCGTACCAAGCCTGAGAAAAACCGTTGGTCTGATCCTGACGGTGAACTTTCCAAACGGGCATTTTATGAAACGGGAGGGTGAAATATGCTTTATTTAGTCGAACATTTTTATTCCATCCAAGGAGAGGGGAAATATACGGGTGTCCCTTCCCTATTTTTCCGATTCGGAGGATGTAACCTCAAATGTGAAGGGTTCGGGTGTAGTGAAAAAACCCCCAATGGAGATGTGGTCATCGGATGTGATACGGTCTATGCTGTTGATCGCAAAGGATTTGGCGATTTGTGGATGGAGATTGAAGAGCTTCAAAGTCTTATTTGGATTATGAACGGCTATCGTCTCCCTCCCCACGTCGATGTTGTCCTCACAGGAGGTGAACCTCTGATCTATGCGAATGAACCAATTTTCGTCGAGTTTATTGAGCATCTCATTTCCAGCGGACATCGGGTGACGTTTGAGACGAATGGGACGATTGCCCCTGATTTTAAACAGTATCCCTTTTATGCGCAAGCAACGTATGCGTTGTCGGTCAAACTCTCCAATAGTGGTGAGCCTGAGAATCGACGACTAAAACCTGATATGTATAGCACAATTATTGCGCATGCCAAAGAGAGTTTTTTTAAATTCACCGTGGATGAACCTTCATTGGTCAGCCATATTGAGTCGGAAATCGATGCAATTATTGCACCGCACCCGTATACGAGCGTTTACTGTATGCCTCTAGGCGGTGACAAAGCGCATATTGAAGCCAATTGTGAAGCGGTGATCGAGTTTTGTAAGCGGCGTGGATTTATTTATTCAGACAGGTTGCATATTCGGATTTGGGATCAGAATCACGGGGTGTGAGTGGTGAAATTATACATCTGGGCAACCTATACGCTAGGGTTATTGCCCTAGCGCGAAAACATTGGAAAGAGTATTACGGTGCAACCCAGAAAAATGTACCAAGACCGACGAGTAATAACTGTATTGACATGATCGCTGTAGTGCCGATAATATTGCCCATCTGGCAACTTGTACACTGTTTATAGAGTCTGGACTCATAAAAGGCATAGAAAAAGTAAGCGATCATCACTATCGGGACTACAATAAGAAGATAAATATCAATCCGATAGACCAACTCACGTACTCCCTCAGAAGCAAAAAATGGGAGGATGAAGCTTAGAGCAATAAGTGCCATCACATATTTGGCTCCTCGTTTGAAATAATCGCGGACAAATACCATTGGACAGGAACTACCATTCGTTATTAAACCGAATTCAAGATGATCGTTAATGCGTTGTTTCATCTCTTTGTCAACACGATCGACAAAAGTGCTTCCAAAACAATAATCAAGATAGTGTTGAAGAACACGTGCCGAATCACCAGAAAGATCTTTGTACCGCACCTCTTTTTTTTCATTTTCATACACAACCGTTATATTTTCAAATCGATCAACATCGACGCTGATCCCCTCATAATAAAGACTTCGTTCCGTTTGTGTCGTTTGACCCTTGCATTTGATAAGACGTGCATTAATATAGGGAAGGTATTCGTCCCCCTCTTTAATAACGATAACGTTATATTGAATTCCGATCATAATTGCACTTAGTGCCTCCAAATCGTTTGCCTTCATTGTATCCACCATATCGTCGATCCATTGCAACAATTCCTCATTAAAAAAGCGGACATTAGCCGAAATTAAACGGATTCGAGAATCTGGATATTTGAGTAAACTTTGAACCATACATGCACCTTGATTGTGTATAAAAAATAAATAAAAAGTGTTGAGTAACACTTTACGTTTTGTATTATAGGGTATAATTCTTTTATTCGTATTAATCAAGGAAGTTTCGTGGATTATAAGATCTCAGAAGTAGTAGCACTTACCCATGTTCCAAAATCGACTATTCTATATTACATTAAAGAGGGATTGCTCCCAGAAGCCATCAAACTAAAATCAAATGTCCACTGTTACAGTGAAGAACATGTTGAATTAATCAAATATATCAAGTATATGCAGCAGGAAATGGGAAGTTCAATTGAGGAAATTAAAGGGATTTTGCAGAATAAAAACCAATCCATGGCCAGTTCATTTTCGATGCTCGCTCCTCTCATGGAAACACTAAGTGCTATTCCCCCAACTGCAAAACATTATACAAAAAAAGAGTTTACCGATTATTTCGATATTGACCCTACATTGTTGGAACAACTTTTAAAAGACGGCATCTTGGTTCCCACGGGAAATGATGATTTTACCGACAAAGAAGCTTCAATTATTCGTTTGATTGAAGACTACATCGACATTGGTCTTAAATACACTTTACTTAAAGAGTACGTCAAGCAAGCAAAATTACTTGCTAATCTGGAATCTCAACTGCAACAGCAACTTTGCAAGAAACGGACGGATGAAACCTTTTCAACGCTTTGGAAAATTATGTTTGAAACACTTTTTAATGCAAAATCTTATCTTTTCAGTCGTTACACTCACAAAGAACTGCTTAATGTTTTACAAAATGAACTTCAAAAAAAACAGAAGTAGTCGCACCATACGGCTCAGGCGTTTTCATCAAGTAATTGCAAAAACGCTTAATCCAAAGTATAGGTTGGGTTGATTTTACGGGGTGTGAATTATTTCGTCACTACTACCACCACCGTATAGCCCGTCTGTGCCACGGCATCTTGCATCATTTTTAAATTAACTCTATCCTCTGCATTCACAAAAGCACTCTCATTTTTAAAATTCACTTTTGCCTCTTGGACACCGTGAACGCTTAGTAATGCTTTTTTGACTGCCAGCGTGCAGGCGATGCAGTGCATTCCGCCGATATGCAGATTCCATTCTTTTGAACAGACAAGAGACGTTAGTAACAATAATCCTAAAATTATTCTCCCCATATTAAACCCTCATAATAGGGATAAAAAAGGGCAGCAAGGCTAAAGAGGAATAGTCCCCAAAAAAGGGTTATCAAAATTTTGGAAGTCAAACTTGGTTCACAATCGCATTCGATTTGTTTTTTAAGCACCATTTGGTAAAAGCCAATAGAGAGCATCACGACGGCAACGGTAGTAAAAATCCAGCGATAACTGTTCAGTTCAGGAACATTAATAATTCCTGCAAAGGAAATTCCAAACACCATAAACAGCGTAGGAACTAAACAGCATGAGGCAGAGAGCAATGCCGTAACCAATGCTCCTGAGAGGACGAGGACAGCACTGCGACGCTCTTGTTGCATCATAAAATCGACGGGATTTTCTTCATCGGTGCGTTGAACGTATCCAAGCCCTTTGGTGATAGTGAGACGTGTTGCGCCGTCTTCTAGGAGTTCTTCGGTAAAGGTACACTGTTGAGAGAGGGCAAAGCGTTTGCAGTTTTCACGACCGCTGAGAGTATTTACCTCTAGGACGAGGGTGGCATCTTCGGGGAGGGAATCCAATACTTTTTTGGTCTCCAGTACGGGACGGGGACACTCCATATCACGGCAGTCGAGAATCATAAAACTGCTTTTTTGGAAAGGATAGTGTAGTGGTAAATCTTGGGGTCAAACGGATCGAGGTATTCGCCCTCAACTTCGGCATACGGGTAACCAAATGAATCGAGGGTTCCTTGAGCGTTGGCTGGATAGAGATCAAAGTCACGCGCGTGATTGAACGCCATCCAGTTGTTTTCCCAAAATCCGAAAAATTTATCGGCAAGTTCTCGGACACGAGGAGACGTTTTTTCGAGATTTTCTTTTAACACCAACTTGGTAATATCAGCAGGGTCACACGGAACCCATCCTAATGTAGGGATGAAAAATTCCAGTTTGCAGTGTTGGGCTTTGGTAATATCCTCTTTTGCACCAAACGCATTGGAAAAACGGGATTCTCCGATACGAATCCCCAATACTTCACGTGCAGGGATACTTGATGCTCGCATGAGTGCGACGCATAGTGCGGACATATCGAGACACTTGCCCCCCATACGCCCATCTTTTTCGAGTTGTGCCAACATCGCATTGGGGCTACCTACTCCGCATCCGTGGACAGTCTCATCGCGGTAACCGTTGGCAATAACCCAGTCGTAGATTTTTCGGGCTTTTTTGAGGGGGTCTTTTTCGTTACCAACGATTTTTTTGGCTGCTTTGGCAACGGCTCCATCGGTGGGAATATGAGCTGTCGGGGCTAAGAATTCTTCGGCTTCTTCAATAGTATTCGAGCAAATTCGTTTGGGTTTAAAATCACACTGACGATCACGCAAGGCTACTTTCATCGATAGATTAAGGGTTTTATCCGTGCTATTTTTATCCCAATAGGCATAAAATGTTGCACTTTCGTAATTGTTATGCGCCGTTTGGAAACTTTTTTTGGCGGTACTTTCGGTTGCTATTTGAAGGATACTTTGAAATCCTGAAATATCAGAGGGAAGTGGAATCCACAAAGCGCACTCTTTGGCAGTATGCCCTGAGAGATCAAATTTCCAATTAATATCATACAGTGCCAAACTGCTTTTCATCTCCATAGAAGCGGTAAGAAAAGAAGGTGCTAGACAAAGTGCCCCTGAAAGTGTTGTTTTTTTGATGAATTCACGTCGGTGCATTAATGTCCTTTTCTTGAGTATAAATTTCCGTTCGTGGTGAGCCTGTCGAACCATGAAGAGAGACCCTTCGACAAGCTCAGGGCGAACGGTACTACGGTACTACGGTACTATAGTATTACAATATCCCTATCCGTTTTAGCAACGACTTCGGCTACAATGACGGCGCTTATTCCTTCACTTAGACAACGCTCCACCATCAGTTGAGCATCTTTAGGCGTTGCAGAGATTAAAAGTCCCCCTGAAGTTTGCGCATCAAAAAGGATCATTTCCAAATCAGCCCCAATGTTACGCTTGAAATCGACGTGTGATTCTAAATACTCTTTGTTGGCATAGCTACCCGCAGGGATAATCCCCATCGCCGCCATCCCCATCGCTTCGGGGAAAAATGGGACAGCGGACGCATCAACCTGAATTGTTTTCATACCCGCACTCATTTCTCGCAAATGTCCCAAAAATCCGAATCCCGTTACATCGGTACAGGCGTGGGCGTTAAATTCTCGTGCGATTAACGACGCTTTATAGTTGAGGGTTCGCATCATATCGGCAACTTTTATCACGGTGTTCTCATCCAAAAGATCGGCTTTGATCGCTGTCGTTAAGATTCCAAATCCCAGCGGTTTGGTGAGGAGAATCAGATCCCCTTCCTGTACCGTATTGTTGCGGAGAATTTTATCAGGGTGGACAAATCCCGTACAGGAGAGTCCGTAAATCATCTCAGGTGTTTCGATTGTATGCCCGCCGACGATGACTGCTCCGCACTCTTGCACTTTGCTCATCCCTCCGCGCAGGATTTCCGTTAAAATCTCTGTGTGGTGGTTTTTGCCATCAAACCCTACGAGATTGAGGGCGGTTTTCGCATCGCCTCCCATGGCAAAGACATCACTGAGAGAATTGGCGGCGGCTATTTGACCGTAGATAAACGGATCATCGACAACAGGGGTGATAAAATCAACCGTCTGCACCATTGCTAGCTCATCCGTAATTCGGTAAACCCCAGCATCTTCATTCCCTTCAAATCCCACAAGCAAGTCTTTGTGAAACGATTTAAGGTGACAGGTGACATTTTCCAGTGACCCAGGGGAGAGTTTCGCGGCACATCCCGACGCACGGACAAATTTTGTTAGTTTAGACTCGTTGTTCACGTTGTAGCTCCTTGAGCATTTCGACTGTGTTGGCAGGGTTATCGTTATGGATCGTCATACTTGGTTTGATAGTAACCTTGTAGACTTTATCGTAATACTGGGTCAATAAAATTTCAGAAACCCTGCAAAGGTCACCATTTTCAAATGCGGTGATAGTAGCGATTTTGTCATCACGACTAATGTACGGTGAAATTCGCTCCATTCGTTGCATAAAAAAGCTCTCATCCATCTGATCGTACATTCGCATAATCCGTTCAACCCGCTGTTCAATGGGTGCTGTTATTTGAATCCGAAACCCTGATTCCATCTGCCGATAGAGAGTGCTTGGCAACATAATCTTTCCAATTCGTCTACTCTCCGCTTCGATAAAAGAAGGTGTGTCATTATCCAATCCTAAAAGAGCGTGGGCAAGACGATTTTGGAACTCTTTTTGAGTGGGTTGAGCGCCGTTGACATCACCAAACACCGAACCGTAATGATTCGCCATTTTTTCAAGATCGATCACATTACCCAATTCCTGCAACAAGTCGCTTTTACCGCATCCTGTATTTCCCGCTAAAGTAATAAAATTTACCGAAGGGATATTGTCCAAGTAGTGGGTGATAAAGGTTCGATACGCTTTATATCCCCCCGTAATACGATCAATGCGGTATCCAATATTCGAGAAAATAGTTCCCAATGACGAAGAACGCATCCCTCCACGAGCGCAATAAATAGCAATTCGCGAGCTTGGAGTAAAGGCAGGATAAATATCGTGAATATGGCGAGCGGCATTAAGGCATACGAACGATGCCCCTTTGACACGTGCTTCAAAGGGGGAAATTTGTTTGTAAATCGTCCCCACCTCACAGTGTTCCTCATCATTGAGGGCATAAAAGTTTTGCGCTAAAGGGACATGGGACTCACCGTATTCACGCGGACTTCGCGCATCAATAATAAGATCATACGTGTTTAACGACGCTAAAAAGGTTTCAATAGGAATTGTTTGTATCATTAGAGAATTTTATCACGGGAAGGCTAATAGCGGTATTAGCATACGAATACGATTTGACAACCTTACTCATATTCAATACAATGTGAGACGCAATGACGGAGAAAATAAAATGATTATTCGAAAACTATTTAAATTTGAAAACGCACACATCGTTCGTGGCTGTTCGACGCAACGGTGTCGTGCGTCGCTTCATGGACACTCGTACAAAGTCGAAGTCTTGTTTGAATCCCAATATCTCGATCACGGTCAGATGGTCTACGATTTTGGATTGATGAAACAGGGGATGAAAGAGCTTATCGACAGTTTCGATCACGCCATTGCCCTTTGGGATGGCGATGATAGTGAGTATATTTCCGATATGAAAAAACACTCCCAACGATGGGTGCAACTCCCCATCTCCCCTTCGGCAGAACAGTTTAGCCGTGTTATCTTTGTCATGATGGATATGCTATTGGGATGTACTCAAAGTATCAATGGTGAACGGGGGGTGAAACTTCACAGCATCATCGTTCATGAAACCGATACAGGGTATGCGCAGGCCTTCGCGGAAGATGCTTATTCCGAGATAATGGGGCATATTCAACCCGACAAAATCCTTTTTAGTGATGAGGTGCGTAATAGTTGGAACGATCCACAGCTTTGGGAGAAGGTCAAACGGGGGGAGACGTTTGTGAATCCTCGGACGGTTTAAATTGCGCATAATCATCACGGGAGCCAGCAGCGGATTAGGCGAAGCATTAGCTCTCTATTATGCACGCGAAAAAAACGATCTTGTTCTTATCGCCCGTCGGGAAGAGAAGCTGCAAAAAGTGGCTGAGGAGTGTTTGGCATTGGGGGCAACGGTTGAAATCATTATTGCTGATGTGAATGATTTTACTCTTATGTACAGTATTGGAGAACGACTTGCGAGTGAGAAAATCGACCGTATCATTCTCAATGCAGGGGTTTCTGTCGGTCATTCGGGCGGTGTTACCCTTTTTGAGGATTTTCACCGATTGTTTCAAACCAATTTTTTGAGTATTCACGCACTACTGGAGCCAATCATCCCCAAACTCATAGAACAAAAATCGGGAGAGATCATTTTTATCTCCTCTCTAGCTTCCCTTCTCTCCATGCCCACCTCCATCGCCTACAGCAGTTCCAAACGGGCACTCAATGCGTATGCGGAAGGGTTACGGTATCAGCTGAAACCTTACGGTATTGATGTAATGACAATTTTACCTGGGTTTATTGATTCGGAAATGACGCAAAAAAACAATTTTACCATGCCTTTTTTCTTGAGTACACAGCAAGGAGTCAAAAGAATCACTCGCGCAATTGCGAAGAAAAAGCACTTCTACCCATTTCCACGCCGATTTTATCTCCTTATTCGGATCATGCAGGTGCTTCCAACATTTTTGAGAGATAAAATTGTGGATTTAGCGAATTTTAGAAAGAGTAACTTATCCTCTTAGATTCTCAATCTCACTGATACTCAATCCTGTTTTTAGTGAGAGTGTTGCATCATCCAAGAGATCAAGGAGGTTTTTGGCAATAGTAAAGATTGAAAAATAATAACAATTAAAGAAGGGATAATGCAGGAGCTTCTTACCGGTCGGATTCGACGCATATGAGAATTGACAGATGTATCCCAAATGGGATATAATTAAACAAAAAGGGGACGTTATGTCAAAGATGCAAACCACCATACGGCTCGAAGAAGACGATTATAAACAAGCACGTGAAATATTGGAGTTTGTCGGCATGAGCTACGCCCAAGCGATCAACATGTTTAACCGCATGGTCGTACTCAACCATGGACTCCCATTTGAGGCAAAAATCCCAAATAAAAAGACGATTACAGCGATGAGGGAAGCCAAAGAACTTAAAGGTGAGTTTGTAACGCTGGGTGATCTTGAGAGAGAACATGCAGCTGTTTCGCACTAAGACGTTTCTCAAAGAGTATTCAAAACTCAAAATTTCGGATGCCAAGTATGCTAAATATCTGAAATTTTTGGCAATACTTTTAGAAGAACGTACTCTTCCTCCTGAAGCAAAAGATCATCCTCTCGTTGGTGATTATGAGAATTTTCGTGAGTTTCATATTTCGGGTGATCTGTTGATTAAGTACCAAATCGAATCAGACAACAACTTCATGGACAAACGACAGGTAAATATTTTTTAACTTGAAAGAGTGAGAAGTCAATTTTTCGTTTTGATCCGTATTCGTCCAGTGTTTTTAAAACA
>Ga0172379_10007102_pt1 | contig 14698 bp, 25 predicted proteins | sample GrowelOW334metaG_FD_119756 | JGI IMG/M metagenome (GOLD analysis project Ga0172379, IMG submission 119756) | Groundwater microbial communities from an aquifer near a municipal landfill in Southern Ontario, Canada - Groundwater well OW334 metaG | ecosystem: Environmental > Aquatic > Deep...
ACAGGTCTCACAGGAGCCACAGGTCTCACAGGAGCCACAGGTCTCACAGGAGCTACAGGTCTCACAGGAGCCACAGGTCTCACAGGAGCCACAGGTCTCACAGGAGCTACTGGTCTCACAGGAGCTACTGGTCCAATGGGATCCACCGCTCCCATCGGCAATCTCACAGGTGATGTCAACTCAACCGGTCTCAATACCACCGCTAATCGCCTGGTCATCGCCACCCTCACCGATCCACAAATCCTCACCAACAAGACCTTTGGGGATCTACTCACAGCTAATGCTGGCGCCGCCGTCATAGGAGGTATGTCAGTATCTGGTACCAATCAACAACTCAGACTATTACCATCCGTAAATGGAGGCGAGTCATCCATAAGGTTCAATACTCAACCAGATGAACTAGGAAACTACTGGTATACAGGACAAGGTGTAGCCACTGTAGGATTAAATAACTTTGGAATTGGAAACAGTACTAATGGAGTGGCGATGATGGTCGTTGGGACTGCTATTACTTGTCCTGGTAGCTTGACAGCTGGAAGCTTAACCACGGCAGGTGCTGTCACCTCTGCGAGTGTGACAGCTTCTGGCACTGTTTCAGCATTACTTGTATCCTCAACCGGAAAGGTCAACGCTACGTCAACATTGACCTTTCCTTACGCAGTGGCCCGTAAACGAGTTGCTTTGTTTGACGGTGGTGATACGAATTCGCAGACCGATCATAGATTTTACGGATTTGGTACCGCCGCCTCCACGTTAGTCTATCAAGTGATTCTACCAGGGGATTCGCACGTCTTCTACTCATCAACATCTCCGACCACATCAAACGAATTATTCAGAATCGCAGGATCGGGAGCGATATCATGTGCTGGTAATTTGACAGCGGGAAGCTTGACCACGACAGGTGCTCTTACAGCCCCTTCTATCACATTCCCGAGTGGCACCCTTTCATATTACGAGGCCACTACCTTTTCGTTTCCATTTACAAAAGCGAGTGATATCACAAGTAATGTAAACTTCAATATATGTAGAGTTGGAAATATGGTTACGCTATCGAGTACGAATGTTGCTGGACTTGCCACTGGCACACTCAATGGGCCATATGTTTCAAATGGTGCAGTACCTACAAGATTTACAGGTACTGCTATTAGAGTTCCATGTCAGGTCACTAATAACGGAGTGGCAGTAATTGGTATGTTTGTAATAGATACAGTAGGAGGTATAACTATATACGCAGGACCCGGTAATACCTCGTTCACCGGGACAGGAGCAAGTGACTGGGGTCCAATAACGACTAGTTGGTCGTTGTAAAATGTAGGTTGTACCACACTGAGTAGCAAGCTGATGTAATGAAATAGATGAAAGAAATATATCTTACCTCTCTAAATGTCTCGCATCTTCAACAGTGACACCACCGCTAAAAACTGTATCACTAACTCTATCACCTATCTTGACTTTAAGAAATGTATGCTACCGACACGACAGGTGGGTGTTAAGATTCCCGCCCCATCAGCGACTCCGGAAGCTCCTATGGATGTGTATCCTGGATTTACAAAGGAAGAGTCGGATGCTATCAATGCAGTTGGAGGTGGGTTCGTGGTTGAAGCTACTCCTGTTAGGGTTAAGACTAAGTTCAATAGATCTAGATAAAAGATGTATCTTTATGAGCTAGGTTCAGTAGCTGATAGAATAGCATAAAGTTGCTAACTAAATGACGAACGTGTGGCGACTGTCAATGGGTGTACTTTAATCACCGTTATGGGAGCCTTTTACCGCTTCAACTGGATCGGATGGAATAAGTTCTCCTTCTCCAGCTCACTTGACCATTTCTTCTCACTGAGAAGAAAACTCTCGGACACTTCGTGGACGCATCGCAGAAGCATCACAACCCTCCGACACCCGCCTCTAATTCTCTCACCTCCTTTCCAGCATTCATAAAGACACGCTTCACATTCGTCTTATTCCACGTCTTTGCCTTACGGAAGGGTACGTTGTACTCATTCAACAACTCGGCAATCTCGGTGAAATCCAATCCACACCCTTTCACTTCAGTCACTTCTTCCTCACCGTCAAAGAATTGGATCGGTACTTGATCTTCAGCCGGGATTACCTGATATAGTAGTTCAGTAGCCTCTTCGCTAGTGATACCGTTTCTCAAGCCTTCCACCAAAGTAACGATAGTAGCCTCTCTCTCATCTACGACTCGCTTTCGCTTAACCACTCTACCATTGGCATCCAGTTCCTTCTTAATTCCAAAACCATAACTAGCCTGTCCCAAGAAATTACCTTCTCTCTTCAACTTCTCAAAGGTAGCCTTCACTTTGAAGCCGGTGCTGGCACTGTTAAACTCAGCTGCAGCCACCAGAATCTGGAAGCTATACCTACCGGCCGGAGTTAGGGTATCAGTAGGCTCTTGGACGCTAAGTACCTTGATCTTACGCTTTGCCATGTCATTGAGTGCTGTGACCCCGTTCAAGACATTACGACTGAACCTGTCATAGGTAGTGATCAAGATGGTGGTACCCGGTTTAGCCGAAGCGATTGTAGCAGTCAGCTTGGGTAAGACCTTACTATAAGCACTACCTACCTCCCTCACAACCGTCTCAACCTCCCACTTCTGTTCTTGAGCATACCGAGTACAGCGATCTACCTGCTCCGACAGAGAGAGACCTCTGTCGTTTTGGGACATAGTACTGACACGAGCATAGACGATAACGGAGGTAGGAGGATTCATCTCTTTATGAAAGTACAGAAAAGAATGAGTGTTTCAATTTCTGTAGCAATGTTATCTACTCCTCTAAAGATGAAGTTCATCACGCTCCTACCAGAGACTCAGGTCTATCATGGCTCAGTCCGCCTCTATCAAATCACCTGTTACATCCGTCGTAACCAAGAGGCTCTGATAGAGTATTTAAAGGGAGATTTAACCTCTGATGTATCGGATGTAGATCCAAGTGTTTATACTGAGCTTACCAAGCTATATACTAAATATAAGAAACCATTGTACCTAAAGAATCCGGTGAGTAAGGAAGTCCTATATATAGCCACAATGCTATTACTACTCTCAAAGAACAATAAGAACATCTCTGTCTATAGGGTCTGGAACGAGTTCTTCAAACGCTCCAACGGATTCAACACTTCCATGTCTGAGGATCAAGATGTCTCACTCCTATTAGACTTTGCCTTAGATGTAGAGGGTGAATTAGGACTGGAAGCTTTCAACCTCATGTTTTATAGTAGTATGAGACTACCAGTCCAATTCTTCTCACCTGACTACGCCACCTCCGAACAGTATGCCTTGGATGTGATAGATACTCCAAAAGGTGAGGTCTATACTTATACTCTAACTTCACCTGTCTCGCTGTTGGACTATGACGACGAGGAGACTGTACAAGAGCTCTCCGAGACGGTCTACGCCTCCAAGATCCCTTATAGCCTTGAGGATATCACCTACTATACCTACTCTAGAAACATCTTAGATGCTAGAGCCAGTATCATGAAAGTGTCAATGGTCAGCTTGTATGACTGGGATCAACTAATCGAGTGTCTGAACGAGGTCTGTGGTCTCAAGGCATCAAAGCATTTACACTATCTTGACAGACCGAACAAGGAAGAGGTGATTAATGTGATGGCTAAGAACTGGTTCATCTTCTTCAAACATGAGTTAATCACGCCTCACCACCTGTGGCGATTTACGACTTGGATGAAGGGGATTCGAGTACTGAGTTATGACGGAGATGCCTTACTTTTAAAGGTGTTAATAGAGAATGGAAGTTATAGTGGGTATTACAGTGAGATAAGAAATGAGATGGCGATTATCGATCCTGGTGCTTATGGAGTGATGAACACTGATGAGGTGGAGACGAGGGATGGAGATTGCCCGTACTAAGAAGAGGGTATGTTTCATTAACAAGTAATGAAAGGTGATCAGGTAAGAAAGAGAAGGAGGTTATCCCACTTGAGAGCTACTCTACTACGGCCAAAGCCGATATTCTTTATGGTTGCGTCAGCATGTAGTGAGTATACGAGTCTGCTGATACGTCCGATAGCTACGACATCTACATATTGAAGTACCGATTCAATCAAGGTACCATCATCAAACCTTAGCACTGACTCGCTAAGAGAGACGGCAAACGCTCCAATATGAGATCTCACTCGTTTCTTGGGCAGACCGTAACCCAACAGTAGATCGTCGGTGAGATACTGAAGCATTCTAGCTTTCACCAAAGAAAGAAGAATGAGAAATTAATCATACTTTTTCATTACCTTTCATTACATTGTAATGAAACAGAGAGATCGTTCCGTGTAATCAGATGAGAAAGATATGGAGGGTATCCCACATAAGTTCTCTGCTACGGTCAATGCCAACAACATTTACGGTAGCATCAGTATGTAAGGATAATAGGAGTCCGACTCGGTTGTCACGTCCAATAGCAACGATATTATCCCTCTGAAGTTGTGATCCGAGCGGGATACTACTATCACATGTAAGAACTGACTCGTTTAGAGAAAGAGTTTGGTAACCGATGGACGCTGTCATTCTCTTCTTAGGGAGACCGTAACCCAACAGTAGATCGTCAGTGAGATATTGTAGCATTCTTCCTTTCAAGCAGAAAGGAAGATAAGGAACTTAATCATTCTTCTCACTCAAGGTAGCAGTGGAGATTATCTAAATTGAGACGTTGGTAACTACTAGCCCCAATAGCATTGATTCTACCATCGGCATGTAAAGCGTACACAATGTCTTCATTGATCTCTTGTCCTATTGCTACAACATCAGACTGTTGAAGGCAACAAATCACACCTCTACATGAGATAACAGAATCTAGTAGAGACCATACATATACAGCCATTCTTTTCTTAGGCAATCCATAACCTGGTAACAGATCGCTAGTGAGATACTGTAGCATTCTCCTTTCATCAGGAAAGGGAAAGGAAAGATATTTCATTATCGGATAATGAAAGACTAGTACCACCTACTCAAGGTAGCGGTGTAGATCCTCCCACTTAAGTCTATGATAAATATCAGTCGTGATAATATTTATTCTACTGTCGGTATGTAAGCCGTAGACAAATCCATCCTCGATCATATCTCCTATAGCCATAACGTCGGTATATTGATATCCTGAACCAAGACTTCTACCGTCATACGATACCACTGAATCCCTCAAACTCCATACACCTACAGTCACCCTTTTCTTTGGTAGTCCAAAACCAGGCAGTAGATCGTCAGTAAGATACTGTAGCATTCTTCTTTTCACGCAGAAAAGAAGAGTAAGAACTTAATCACATTGTAATGAATCAGAGAGATAGTAATGGAGATCCTTCCAATCAAGTGGCTTCTTACCGGTGAAAACAAAGCATATAGTACCATCCGTGTGTAGGGTAGAAATAAGGCCTCGATTATTTATCCTGATGGCCACCGCATTAATGTCAGTGTACCATCCTATAGAGCCGTTAAGATATACTCCAGTGTCTCTTAGAACCCAATCCTTTGACTTATCATACGTTATAGACAGTCTTTTCTTGGGAAGTCCATAATCAGGCAGTAGATCGTTAGTGAGATACTGGAGCATAGTGTACCACACCTTGAAAAGAAAAGAGATTAATCACTCTCGATTTCATTACTGAGGTAATGAAGTAATCTAGAAGTCAAGATAGTAATGAAGGTCTTTGATATCAAAGACACGTGCTCTACCATCTCCTCCGACCATACGTGTCACCCCATCACTATGTAAAGATTGAAGGAGATAGGTCAAACCGTCTCGACCTATGGCTATAACATCGGGTAACTGGACATATTTATATAATGGAGTATACTCAAGGAGCATACCTCTTAGGAGCCACCCACTATTACCTATACCAGCTAAAGATATCCGTTTCTTGGGAAGTCCATAACCAGGCATCAAATCAGCAGTGAGATACTGGAGCATTTTACCCTCATGAAAAAGAAGAATAGGAACTTAATCACATACTCTTTCATTATTAGATAATGAAGGACTAGATACCCTTTACTCAAGGTAGCGGTAAAGATCACTCCATTCAAGACTGTAGAAACCAGTAAACGAGATAATATGTATTCTACCATCAGTATGCAATGCGTATGTATACGCATCCTTAGTCGCTTGTCCTATAGCCGTAATGTCACTAGTTTGAAGTATTGGAATAAGACGTGTACCTCTATGCGATACCACCGAATCTCTTAAACTCCATACACCTACGGACATCCTTTTCTTAGGCAGACCATAGCCTGACATCAGATCGTCGGTGAGATACTGTAACATTTCTACACTTCTGAACAATGGGAAATTAATCACTCCCTTTTAGGTAAGGTAGTGATTGATAGTTCTCATGTCAATGACTTCAGGGCATGGAACATAAGGGTCATCCCATCGCTGTGTAGAGAGCGAACCTCACCTCTCTCGTTTCTTCCTATAGCCACTACATCAGCCAGTTGATCGAAGCGTACATGAAAGCTAAATCTAATGACTTTATCGCTTAGAGTCCACATGAGTGATCGGTTTAAAATATCCCTTACTGCCATCCGCTTCTTGGGAATGCCGTATCCAGGCATCAGATCGTCGGTGAGGTATTGGAGCATTCTTCCTTTCACTGGAAAGGAAAACATGAGAACTAATCAGTAGAGATAGTGATGGAGGTCATCGTAATCAAGACTCCGGTAATTACCAACTGCAATAGCTTTTACTGTACTGTCGGCATATAAAGCATACACAAGGCATGATTCAACAGGTCTTCCTAGTGCTACAACGTCAGATCGTTGGAACACAGGGGTACAAACTACATTCTCATGCGATATAACTGAATCTAGCAGAGACCATAGATTTACAGACACTCGTTTCTTAGGTAGACCATAACCCGGCATCAGATCGCCAGTGAGAAACTGTAGCATGGTTACTCCAGTATACCTTCCTCGGAAGAGGAGAGAAATTAATCACTCTTGATTTCATTACATAGTAATGAAATGAACTCTAGAAGTCGAGGTAGTAATGAAGATCGTCCATATCAAAGACCTGGTAGGGATCAGCTTCTCCGGCCACAAGAGTCATCCCATTGCTATGTAAGGTACAAATCAATGTAAGCTTGTCTCGTCCTATGGCTATAGCGTTAGTCAGTCTCCTGGCGATCACCCAATTGTCATATTCAATAGTAGCACCTACTAGAGACCAGGTATCAAAATTACTTATCTGGTCGCTTACCGACTTCCGCTTCTTAGGGAGACCATAACCCTCCATCAGGTCGTCAGTGAGATACTGTAACATTGTTACGCCGGTGTACCTTTCCTCGAAAAGAAGAGAGATTAATCACTCTCGATTTCATTACTTAGTAATGAAAGGGTATCTAATCGTCAAGGTAACGATGAAGATCACGCATATCCATGGCCTGAGAGGGTCTTGTATATTCTCCAACTACACGAGTCACCCCATTGCTGTGTAAAGAGCAAAGCAACCCGATCATGTCTCGTCCTATGGCTATAGTGTCAGTTAATTGCCTGTAGATTATATAATTGTCATATCCAATGCCTCTACCTACTAGAGACCAGGCATAATAATTACCCATCTGGTCACTTACAGACATCCGCTTCTTAGGAAGTCCATAACCTGACAGTAGATCATCAGTGAGATACTGAAGCATGTTGTACCAGTGTACCTTTCATCGAAAAAGAAGAGAGATTAATCACTCTCGATTTCATTACATAGTAATGAAAGGGTATCTAGCAGTCGATGTAGCTGTGAAGATCTCTCATATTAACGGTCTGAGGAGAGGTATTGACGCCGATCAGACGTCTCAGCCCATCTTCATGTAAAGAGTATACATACCCATCACCTTCTCATCCTATGGCTATGATATCAACCGGTACATCGAAGGCGTTACGACCATCAAACCTGACAACCGTACCTCTTAGACACCATATAAGTTCTGGGCATAATTCACCACTTACTACCATACCCCTCCATCAGATCGTCAGTAAGAAACTGAAGCATGCCATCTACTTTCCTTATAAGATAAGGAAGAGAAATTAATCACTCTGAACTCACAAGATAGAGTTGAAGTTTCTCGGTCGAGACACGCCATTCTAGTCCTAACTGTCTCCAATCACCTAAATAACATTCTGTCCTATCAGAGAATAAAAAGTAAGTACCTACCTCCGGCCGACCGCCAAATCGAATAGCCACGACGTCAGTAAGCGACCATTCAATCGGTCTATTATTTAGCATATTTATGAGACAACGATCTCCCTTCTCATCCATACCTAATCTAATAGCTCCAGCAACCTTTCGACTCTGAGGTAGCCCATAGCCTCCGAGATAATCATCCACTAAATACTGGAGCATCTTAGTACCTGTTTCTCTTCAATGAAGAGAAATTAATCACTCTGAACTTTCAAGATAGAGTTGAACTGTTTCAGGAGAGACACGCTCTCTTAGGTCTCCATCACCGCACATCCAACGTTCTGTCATATCAGAGAGTAAGAGATATGACAGACTTCCCGTTGACAGGTGGTATAAACGAATAGCTACTACGTTAGGAAGCGACCATCCGATCGGTTTATTATCTAGGATATTTACGAGGCAGTGTTCTCCTTTCTCATTTACACCTAATCTGTGGTATCCGGTAACGGTTCGAAGCTGAGGTAGCCCATAGCCTCCGAGATAGCTATCCACTAAATACTGTAGCATCTTAGTATCTTTTCTCTTGGATGAAGAGAAATTAATCACTCTGAACTCTCAAGATAGCACTGAATGGTTTCGGTAGAAACACTCACTCCTGAGTTCAACTCACACATCCAACATTCCGTCATATCAGAGTATAAGATATAAGTCCCTAACCGTGCCCAACTACGAATAGCCACAACTTTAGTATGTAACCGTTTAATCGGGTTATTAGAACCGTTACCCACAAGCCACTGTTCTCCCTTTTCATTCACTACTAATCTAAAGAAGACACTAGTAGTTCGGATCCGAGGTAGTCGGTAGCCTCCCAGGTAGTCATCCACTAAATACTGTAACATTTACCAGGTACCTTTTCTCTTCAATGAAGAGAAACTAATCACTCTGAACTCTCAAGGTAGAGTTGAACTGTTTCGGTTGAAACCTTCTCTCTCGGGAGTAACTCCCACATCCAACATTCTGTCCTATCAGGGAATAAGAGATAAGTTCCCATCGGACACCCACGGACGGCTACAACTTCAGTAGATAACCTTCTAATCGGGGTATTACTATTACTACCCATAAGCCACATTTCTCTCTTCTCATTCACACCTAATCTATAAGGGCCAATAGCAGTTCGGATCCGAGGTAGTCGGTAGCCTCTGAGATAGTTATCCACCAAATACTGTAACATAGCTTCCAGTTTCTTCGTAATACGAAGAAGAAAAATTAATCACTCTGAACTCTCAAGATAGAGTTGAAGTGTATCAGCGGAGACACTCACTCTTAATTGTCTATCACCACACATCCAACATTCCGTCATATCAGAGAACAAGAGATATGTCAGACTCCCTGTTCCACCTCCCGATAATGGCATGTGGTATAACCGAACTGCCACCACTTCAGTAAATGACAGGTCGATCGGTTTATTATCTAGCATATTTACGAGGCAACGATCGCCCTTCTCATTAACCCCTAATCTAAGAGCTCCGACAACCTTTCGAAGCTGAGGTAGCCCGCAACCTTCAAGATAATCATCCACTAAGTATTGTAGCATCTTCACAAGTACCCTTTTTCTCTTCCCCGAAGAGAAATTAATCACTCTGAACTCTTAAGATAGAGTTGAAGTGTATCGTGAGAGACTCGCTCCCTATGTTGTCTATAACACATCCAACACTCTGTCATATCAGGGAATAAGAGATACATCCTAAGTCCTACTATCGGACAACAGCATAAACGCACTGCTACTACTTCAGTAAGTGACTTGATCGGTTTATTATCTAGCATTATGAGGCAACGATCTTCCTTCTCATTCAGGTCTAATCTAAGACGTCCAGCAACCTTGCGAAGCCGAGGTAGCCCGTAACCTCCAAGATAATCATCCACTAAGTATTGTAGCATCTTACAGAGGTACCCTTTTCTCTTCCTCGAAGAGAAATATCAATTCAACCACATCACACCCACCGAGCATTCAACCCCAGCTTCGACCTCATAGCTCCGCTACAGTAGTTATCTCCCAACTCCGACCACACCCCCACTGGAATAATCAACTCACTGTCTCTGACATAACTCAGCGTCGCTTCATCACTCTTCAAACAACTCAACTCTAGTAGAGGTCGAATGACATGAGTAATATGTCTCTCAAAGGCTCCTTGTCTCTGAAGTGTAATGAGGTGGGGTAGTAAAGTCTTCACCTTTTCCAAACCACCATCCCCATAAGCCTTCAACATTAAGTCCGTCTCAAACAAGCCCTCCAACACCTCAGGCCAGGCCTCTACAAAGTTAGCTAATACCAAAGGCTGAGAGACAAGCGGTAGGAAGTTCTCCAATGACACATCCTCACTCGAGAAAGGCACTACACCTCTAATGTAGTGATTAGGTCGGAAGTATACTCTTATAACCCAAGCTGGATAATCCTTCATTAACTCTTTCCAAACTCGGGGTGAGACCTTCAACTCCAGACCTAAATCTATGGCCTGAAGTAATACCTGTCGCACTGGGAGGTCTGAAGGAAATGAGACTACCGTCGTCCCTTCAATCATACCAGGTTGTAATAGCTTCAATAGTGGTAGGATCATAGAGGGTACCAGTTGATGGAAGATGTTGTTTTGTTGGCAGTACTCTCGTAGCTCTTTTCTCTGACCTTTCAAGTACAGTTGTAATTTCCTACCTCCTACCACTTGAAACTCTGGTAGCCAGAACTGTGGTAGTTCCTCGACGGATGGACTCTCGGCCATAGCCTTTATCTCTTTCATCAGTGTGCTAGTGTGGACTCCCATAGCTCTTTATAGATAAAGATAACTCTTTATCTTGAAAAGTATTAACTACTAAATGGTGGTTCCTGTCCCGACTACCAGCATCGCAATCGCTCTACACATGTTTAATCTCGCACTCATTACCGAGTTTGAGAGATACATTCTTAACATTTCTAAAGCAGGTTATGACTATGACCTCTACATCGCAGTTCAAAAAGGTAGCGACTATACGACAGTCAAAGAGTGTTGGCCTGAGGCAATCATCATTGAGTGTGAGAACCGAGGCTTTGACATTGGCTCATTCCTCATTTCACTGGTACAGATACTATCCAAACCCTATCTCTATATTCTGAAGCTACACACCAAGAATCACCCCGATTGGAGAAAGGCCTTAGTGGCTCCGATTTTAGCCACTCCTACTCGAGTCGCACATGCCATTAACCTCTTCAGAGATCCCTCTATTGGAATGGTGGGATGTGAGAGGTGGGCTATTAACATCGGACAGGACTTTGGTCACAACCGCATCCACATTGCTACTATAGCTAAGACATGGAATGTAAGGGTTCAACCCTGCCGGTTCATTGGAGGAACGGTATTTTGGGTACGAGCCAGTATCTTAAGAGAAGCAGTCCAACAATTAGACCTCTCGGCATTAGCTCATTCTCTTAACACCATTGAAACCTTGGATTGGTCATGGTACCTCATGACTTATCCTGAACTGAGACAAGAGGGAGTTGACACACAACTGACAGCTGAAGACCATTGGATGAAGTTAGGCAAGGGTCAGGGAAGAGCCTGTAATTGCCTCTATGCTCGAGTCAACCAAATCGGTACTCCTAACTGTGATGGTATGCACGAACATGCTTACGAAAGGTTCTTTGGGATGTTAGTCTCGAATGCTAAACAAAGATTGGTAGGAGTGGGGACTCGAAACCTCTTAGAAGAACATGGTATCAAGGTACTGGCGACTTATCATCCTCAAGAAGTGTGGCATTTACCTCCTGGGACTGTCTCACCTCAAAGCTTGTATAACTCGAATGATACAGAGACCCTGAGACACCAGGTATTGACAATGCTAAAGTTTGGGATTTCAGGCGTCTGCTATAGATTAACTCCCGAGACCTTGGACTTCATAGATCATCTCTATAAAGAAGTACCTTTCTGTCTCTCGTGGGCTCAGGGGTTGGCGGTCAACCCATCCAAGTTAGCTTCTATCCTTAATCACCCTAACTACATTCGAGTCAAGAATAAACCTCTGTTAGTGACACCCAATGGAGTAGGAGTGACAGGCTTTGAGATAATGGCTCCTAGTCTCACGATACCCACCATCCATGACAAATCCAGAAGTCTTGGCAAAGAGTTATATCAGGTCTTAGTAGAAGTAGTTAAGGTGCCTCAGTACCTAATCATCGACTCGTGGAATGACTGGCACAGGCAGATAGCACTTGAGCCATCACAGGCCTTTGGTTATAAATCGTTACAAGAGTTTCGTAACACATTTAAATACTTCGACTAAAATGAGGTTAGCTGTGATGCTTCACATGTTTAATCTCGGACAGTTATCCGAGTTTCATCAGTACCTTGAGAATATTACTAAAGCTGGATATAAGTATGACATGTATGTGGCTCTTCCGACAGGCTGTGATGCTCGGGTGATTACATCTCGTTGGCCTAAGGCAGTTGTGATACATCATAACGATAGAGGTATGGATTTAGGGGGTTTCTTTGCTCTCTGTCCGTCCTTAATGAGACATAGGTATGATTATGTATTGAAGCTTCACACCAAGAGTGAGAAACAATGGAGAACCGATTTAGTCATACCATTGATAGGTACACCTGGCAATGTTATGACATGTCTTAAATCCTTTGATATCCCTACGATAGGAATGGTGGGAGCCAGAAAGTGGCTCATTAACATGAGTAAAGATTTTGGTATCTACACGCCTCACCTGACTGCCATTTGTAAGACTTGGAAAATATGTAATAATAAGTACACCTTTATCGGTGGGACAATGTTCTGGATTCGTTATAACCTACTAAGAAATGCCTTGGCTCATGTTAGCATTCCAGTGATCATACAGAGCCTTAACACCGATGAGACACTTGATTGGCATTGGTACTTGATACATTACGATGACTTAAGAAGAGCAGGTATCGACACCGAGGCAAAGGCATTAGAACATTGGAATACGGTTGGTAAGCATGAGGGTCGTGCTTGTAATGTGTTGTATGGTAGAAGGCATGGTATTCCTATTCGCATTGATGGTATGATAGAACATTCATACGAACGCTTCTTTGGGTTACTCGTGGCTCAGGCCGGTCAAGTAGTAATTGGAGTGTAGAATGAAAAAAGTTCCCTATACTAAATGATACAAGTGGGTCAAAAGTATGCTTTAGGCGATGTCGAGCATGTCTTTCCACCACTAACACTGAGTGGTAAGTTTAAATATACATCAAAGGTGAAGGATGCTCATAAGCGACTCCTATTATTACTAGACGATTTCGATACTTTATGCGAGCTACAAGATATAGAATACACCATTGGAGGTGTAACTTTGCTAGGAGCCGTGAGACATGGAGGGTTTGTCCCATGGGAACCCAATGCCGAAGTAGAGATGTTAGAGACTGATGCTATACAACTAGAGAAGATTTACGCTCAACCCTCTGATTGGATACTGAAGAAGGTGGGGTATGGATACCGCATTCACAAGAAGAATGAGAGCAGTCCGTATCTTGATGTCTTACTAACTACTTACTCAAAGATACTACACAAGTATGTCTTTATGGATGAGAGGAGGAGAGAAGAGTTTCCACTGTACGAAAGCCTTTATGCGGAATTACATCCAAGAAGGAGGTATACCTATGAAAACATCATGTTATGGGGACCACAGTATGGTGAAGAGTTGTGTCAGAGGAGGTACGGAGTGGAGTGTTTAAGTGTAGCTGTGGTCGGTGGAGGTGAGGGGTGGCAGATGAAATTGTTAAAGGTGTTGAAGCTGATACAGCGGTTGTTAATGTTGGAGAGGAAGTGAGGTGGGTATCCACTTCCGTATTTTAGGTTTTATCGCATTAAATTATGTGCCATTCTGAATGGCACAACGTCTCAACTCCATCGCTGGCTCGATTCCACCTCTTCTTCAAAAGATCCGAACCAGTATCCCTGAGGCTTGGTACTTTGAGGATCAACTCTTTCAGAAGCGATTTAGCAGGGTAAGGTTCGAGTGACAATCTGGGAAAGCGACGGTCGGGTTATCTATGACAATTACAACGGACGGATTCCAGCAGAGCTAACTGCTAATTACTATGCGGGGTCATTGACACAGAATAACCACGGTACTCGACTAGAAGCACAACTGGCGACAGTGATCGGTGATGGAATGGCGGTTCGAGGTAGTGATACGATTGTCGGGAGTAAGTTCTATTACTGGGTGAGGTATACTAATAAGGGGGCGGTTGTGAGGGTTGTGAGATATGCTTTACAGTTGGAGTAAGAGGTGAGAAGCTCAAACTATGAGAGATTTTCTTCTATGATTAGAAGAAGGTGAAGGTGAAAGGGAGTGAAGGTGAAAGGGAGTGAAGGTGAAAGGGAGTGAAGGTGAAAGGGAGTGAAGGTGAAAGGGAGTGAAGGTGAAAGGGAATGAAGGTGAAAGGGAGTGAAGGTGAAAGGGAGTGAAGGTGAAAGGGAATGAAGGTGAAAGGGAGTGAAGGTGAAAGGGAATGAAGGTGAAAGGGAGTGAAGGTGAAAGGGAATGAAGGTGAAAGGGAGTGAAGGTGAAA
>Ga0172379_10007104_pt1 | contig 14695 bp, 9 predicted proteins | sample GrowelOW334metaG_FD_119756 | JGI IMG/M metagenome (GOLD analysis project Ga0172379, IMG submission 119756) | Groundwater microbial communities from an aquifer near a municipal landfill in Southern Ontario, Canada - Groundwater well OW334 metaG | ecosystem: Environmental > Aquatic > Deep...
ATGTGCTGGGTAATTCCTCCATGTTCACGCGCGGCGATGTTCGTTTTTCGGATAGCATCCAAAAGGCTTGTTTTACCGTGGTCAACGTGTCCGAGAACCGTAACAATGGGGGGCCTTAATACTGATGAGTTTTTTGATATCTTCGTCATAAAAAGAATAGGTAACTGATTCAGACATACGAGATAACGTATCGGAAAATACAGGTCCCATGCTAGTTAGTATCGGAAACCGTGATATTTTTTTTAGTCTCATCTTCAGTTTTGGTTTTTTTCGATACTGTTTTTTTCTCTGGTTTTACCTCATCAGTAGGTTTTTTCTCTTCTTCTCCATTACCATCAGATACAACTTCCGGATCTTTTCCTCGAATATCTATTTTCCATCCCGTTAATTTTGCGGCCAATCTGGCGTTTTGTCCTTCGCGTCCGATTGCTTGAGACAATTGTTCATTCGGTACCCGCGCAAGCGCCTTTCTTTCTTTTTCATCCAGTGTCACGTCTATGTCTTTTGCGGGAGAAAGAGCAGCTGTGATGAAGATGCTCGGATTGTCGTGCCATTGAATAATATCAACTTTTTCAATTCCTCCAAGTTCCGTAATAACAGCTTGGACCCGAACTCCTTTTTGTCCGACACAGCTTCCAACGGGATCAACGCCCGATTGTGTTGAGTTTACAGCGATTTTTGTGCGATGTCCGGCTTCCCGGGCGATTTCTTTTATTTCAACGGACCCGTTTGCGACTTCAGGTACTTCCCGTTTGAATAAACCGGCAACCAGGCCCTTGTCTGCCCGAGATACGATAATTTCATCTCCCTTGGGTGTTTGCCTGATGCCTACAATATAGAAGGTAAGACGTTGGTTAAGTCGGTAGCGTTCGTTTTGGATTTGTTCTTCAGGAGGCATGACGCCTTCTGCACGTCCGATATCGACAACGATATTCGGTCCATCAAACCTAAGAACCATACCGTTCGTGATGGTTTTAATACGTGTGGAATAATCGGTGATAATCGCTTTCTTTTCTGCTTCCCGGATGCGTTGAAGGATAACTTGTTTTGCTGTTTGTGCAGCGATCCGGCCAAAACCCGGGGGAGTAATATCTTTTTTCTCTTTAAATACGCGAGCTTCTCCGGTATCAGGGTTAACGGTAACTTCTAACTCTTCAAGGTCTCCTCCGTAGTCTTTGCGGTAGGCAGCGAGAATGGCGGCTTTAATACTATCCAGTACTACGGTAGGATCAATGCCGCGCTCGATTGCGACTTGATTGAGGGCTAATGCAAATTCAGTGCGTACGGTTGCTGGCATAGTATAAAAATGGTGGGACTAAACCCACCTCATTTCAACGCGAAATAAATGATTAACAGACAAATTATAGCATAATTAACTGTGCTAAGCAACTTAAAATAGTGTTAATTGTGTGACAAATGATGTATACTATATTTTATCTAAATCAATTGATTTGATTAGAAGGTTTCATCAGAGTATTAGTGGATAAAGAAATGGATATTGACAGGCATATAGTATTGAATTATAATACATTTTAGACGTATAGAAATAAGGCGTACTTATTTATGTACGCTTATTTTGTTGTTTTGTAAAACTTCAATATCGGTTCCCCATGTCAAAGCAAAAACCTGGTATTATACCATCGAATCATAACAATAAAAAAAGACTAAATTGGGGAAACGAAATCTCCGTGTTACCTCCGTTAGATTTGACTGCAATTCAACGTGATTCCTACAAATGGTTTCTCACCAATGGTCTTCATGATTTATTGGTTGATATCACACCCGTAGATGACTTTACCGGAAAGAACTGGACTCTGGAATTCGGCAATCATTTTTTTGAAAAACCCCGTTCCACCGCTGAAGATTGTCTTATAAAAGGACTGACATTTGATTCTCCTTTAAAAGTAGAAGTAATACTTACGAATAAACAAAATGGTAAACAAGTCCGTCAGGAAGTCTTCTTGGGAGATATCCCAACGATGACGGAAAACGGTACGTTTATTATTAACGGCGTAGAACGGTGTATTGTAAATCAAATTGTCCGGTCACCGGGTGTGTATTTTACCGGAGATACGGATCCAGTTACCGGAAGGATGTTGTATACCGCAGAAGTCAGACCTTTATTCGGTTCGTGGCTTGATTTTTCCATTACGAGAAACAACGTCTTGACGGTGCGTATCGATAGAAGGCGGAAATACGCAGCGACGACTCTACTTCGCGCGATCGGTCTTTCCCAGGATGAAGATATTCTGTCTCTCTTTTCGGAATCCGAGAAAAAAGTCCCCTTTATCGCATCCACGATTGAAAAAGATCCGACCCATTCACAAGAAGAAGCAGTTCTCGAAATATACCGGAAAATGCGTCCCGGAGAGCCTACGGTTTTGGAAAACGCACAGGAACTGTTGAAAAATTTATTCTTTAATCCACGACGTTACAGTCTAGGAGCGGTCGGCCGGTACAAGATGAATAAAAAACTCGGTCTTTCGATTCCTAATACCAAAGAAAACTGGACGCTGACAAAAGAAGATATCATCGGTATTATCCAATATCTTATTGGATTGACGTTATCCCAAGGAGATGTGGATGATATTGACCATTTGGGAAATCGTAGAGTTCGTCGAGTGGGGGAGCTCGTTGCAAACAACGCGTTTAAAGTCGGTTTGCTTCGTCTGGAGCGTTCCATTAAAGAACGTATGAGTTTGGCTGCAACCCAAATGGATTTACTGCCAAGCCAAATCATTAATGCACGTCCCATTATTGCGGCTATAAACGATTTCTTCAGGACAAGCCAATTATCTACTATTCTTGATCAGACGAATCCGTTGTCAGAGATCGATAATTTACGCCGTTTGACCGTTATGGGTATCGGCGGAATTTCCCGTGAACGGGCTTCCTTCTCGATTCGTGACATTAACTCTTCCCAATATTCGAGAATCTGTCCGGTTCGAAGCCCTGAAGGTCCTAACATCGGGTTAGTTACCTATATGGCGATGTATGCAAAAGTAAATGACTACGGGTTTTTGGAAGCCCCTTATCGTAAGGTTATTCAAGAAGAGGGAAAACTTCCCAGAGTTACGGATGAAATCGTATATTTGACTGCAGATGATGAATTATATACGTACATTACTCATGTCGGGACTGAAATAGATAAGGATGGATATATAAAAGCCGAACGTATTCCGGCAAGATACAAGGGCGAATTCATCGAAACGGATGCAAAGAATATTCAGTATATCGATGTCGTTCCCAGACAAGTGGTAGGAGTAGCTGCCTCTTTGGTTCCCTTTATCGCACACGATGAAGCGAATCGGGCGCTCATGGGAACCCACATGCAGTGTCAAGCTGTCCCTCTTATTACCGCGCAGGCACCAGTTGTCGGTACGGGTATGGAAGTTGTGGTTCCACAAGCTTTGAATCGTACGAAAATGGCAGTTGAAGATGGAAAAGTAAATTATGTTGACGCAACAAAGATAGTAATGAAAGGGAAGTCAGGAAAAATATACGAAGTTCCCATAGAGAAATTTAAACGGACAGCACAAAATACGTGCTTCTCCCAAACTCCACTCGTCAGTCTCAATGAAGAAGTAGAAAAAGGACAGATTATTGTAGACGGACCTGCATGTGAAAACGGAGAACTCGCGCTTGGACAAAATCTCGTGATCGCTTATGCATCTTTTGACGGTATGGGTTATGAGGACGCAATTGTAATTTCCGACCGGTTAGTAAAAGAAGATCTTCTGACATCCATATCCATAGAAGAATATGAGACAGAAGTTGTGGATACGAAGTTGGGACCAGAAGAAACTACGCGCGATATTTCTAATGTCGGAGAAGAAGCGCTTGCGAATTTGGATGAAAAAGGAATTGTAGTTATTGGTGCTGAGGTGGAGCCGAATGACATATTGGTTGGAAAAATCGCTCCGAAGGGCGAAACAGAACTTACCGCTGAAGAGCGATTACTGCGTGCAATATTCGGAGAAAAAGCCCGGGAAGTGAGAGACACATCACTTCGTATGCCACATGGAGAAAAAGGGGTAGTTATTGATGTAAAGATTCTTGATCGCGAAAAAGGAGACGAATTACATCCGGGGACGATCCGAAAAATCATCATTAAAGTAGCTCAAATTAGAAAAGTGGTAGTAGGAGACAAACTAGCCGGACGTCATGGAAATAAAGGAGTCATCAGTAAAATCGTACCTGTGTCTGATATGCCTTATCTTCCTGACGGATCAGCTGTAGATATTATTATCTCTCCGTTATCCGTACTTTCCCGTATGAATTTGGGTCAACTTCTTGAAGCACATCTTGGTTGGGCTGCGATTAAAGGAGGATTCAATGTAGCTGTACCGGTTTTTGAACCCATTTCTGAAAATAGAATCGTAGAGGAATTGAAACGCCAAAAGTTGCCAGTAGACGGTAAGACAACACTATTTGACGGTCGAACCGGTCTTCCTTATAAAGAACCGGTGGTTGTCGGAATTGGCTATATCATGAAACTTATCCACATGGTGGAAGACAAAACCCACGCACGTTCCACCGGTCCGTACTCGCTTGTTACCCAACAGCCGTTGGGAGGAAAGGCGCAAATGGGAGGACAAAGACTCGGAGAGATGGAAGTCTGGGCTCTCGAAGCTCATAGAGCAGCGCATTCTCTTCAAGAGATGTTAACGATCAAATCAGATGATGTCGTCGGCCGTGCACGGGCATTTGAGGCCATAGTGAAAGGCATAGATATTCCAGCCTCTACAATTCCGGAATCGTTCAAAGTATTAGTTAAAGAGCTTCAAGCCTTAGGTCTTAGCGTTATTCCTACGGGTGCTGTAATTTCGGCGAAACCGGCTCCACCGGTTACGTCGGCTGATGCGGTAACGGAAGAAAAAGTAGAAAAACAGGCTCAAGCTCTTGCGGTTGCGGCAGGAGAATCCGTCGTACCCGAAGGAACGAGTACTGGAGAAGTGACAACGCCAACTCCGGAAGACGAAAATATAAAAGGATAAAATTATTTAGAGCGATTAGAAATTAATTAACTATGGATAAAAAAGGCAATTTCGGTAACATTATTGATTTTTCAGGACTTATGGTTCGGCTCGCCTCGAGTGCCGATATTTTAAACTGGTCTTACGGAGAAATTACAAAACCGGAGACTATTAATTACCGGACTCTTAAACCAGAAAAAGACGGATTATTTGATGAACGAATCTTTGGTCCGACCAAAGACTGGGAATGCTACTGCGGAAAATATAAAAGGATCCGTTATCGGGGAATTATTTGCGATAAATGCGGTGTTGAAGTCACCCAAAGCAAAGTGCGTCGTGAAAGAATGGGTCACATTAAACTTGCTGCACCGGTTTCCCATGTATGGTTTTTCAAAGGCACCCCGTCTAAGTTGTCTCATATTCTGGATATTACTCCCAAAGCGCTTGAAAACGTGGTTTATTTCGCGTCCTACTTAGTGACGAAGATCGATAAAGATGCACAGAAGAAAGCCCAGGAAGATCTCGAAAAGAATTTCGGGCAACGGAAAGAAGACAGAAATAAAGTTTATCAGGAAAAAATTGATTCAATTGAAAAAGAATTTGAAAAAGAAAAGAAAGCTACAGCCGAAAGAATTAAAAACACGGAAAGCAGAGATCTCGCGTATGAAGAATTAGAATTCAGGAAAAAACAGCAAATTTCCGCTATTCAAGAGGAAATGACTCAGGAAGAGGCAACCGCAAAAGAAATTTTCAATACTATCGCGGATTTGGTACGGCGATTGAGGCCGCTTTGCGTAATATCAGAGGATGAATATCTAAAGCTGAGAGAATATGATGTCGCATCGTTCTTTGAAGCTGGTATGGGAGCTGAGTGTCTTATGAATGTTTTGAAGACGCTGGATCTTGGGAAAATGATTACCGAAACCCGCAAAGAAGCTCAAGAATCTACCGGACAACGGAAAATAAAAGCAACGAAGCAACTGCGAGTTATCGAGGGAATGAAAAAAGCAGGTATCGAACCGGTCTCTACGGTACTAACCGTACTGCCGGTTATTCCACCGGACTTGCGGCCAATGGTTCAGCTCACCGGAGGAAAATTTGCTACGTCTGATTTAAATGATTTATATCGCCGGGTTATCAACCGCAACAATCGGTTAAAGCATCTTATAGAGCTTGGAGCGCCGGAGATTATCCTTAGAAACGAAAAACGGATGTTACAAGAGGCTGTAGACTCCTTGATTGACGCAAGTCAACGTCCAACAGCCCGAACAGGAACTATCCAACCTCTTCGCTCACTTTCTGACATGCTTCGCGGAAAACAGGGAAGATTCCGGCAAAATTTGCTTGGAAAAAGAGTTGATTATTCTGGTCGTTCAGTCATCGTAGTTGGTCCAGAACTGTCTCTTTCTCAATGCGGTTTGCCAAAAGAAATGGCTCTTGAGCTTTTCAAACCTTTTGTACTTAGAGAGTTGATCGTTCGGGGACTTGCTCCGAATGTAAAAAATGCTAAGAATATTTTGGAACGCCGTGAAGCCGAAGTTTTTGATATTCTTGAAGAAATCACGCGAAATCACCCGGTTTTATTAAATCGTGCGCCTACTTTGCATAAATTGGGTATTCAAGCCTTCTATCCGATATTAATCGAAGGAGCCGCAATCCGGATTCATCCCTGCGTTTGTGCAGGGTATAATGCTGATTTTGACGGTGATCAAATGGCTGTTCACGTTCCGTTGTCTTCGTCAGCGCAGGAAGAAGCAAAAGCATTAATGCTTCCTCTTCATAATCTTTTGAAACCTGCTGATGGAACGCCGATCACTATTCCGAATAAAGAAATGGCGCTTGGGTGTTACTATCTGACTACGTTCTTGCCAGGATCCAGCAGCGTCAAAGAGGAAGATTTGAAATTATTTGCAGATGAAAAAGAAGCAATTGTTCTCGAACAGATGGGGCAATTGGATTTGCGGCAACCGATCAGAGTACAAATTGACGGGAAAATTATCGCTACATCCGTTGGACGGATTCTTTTCAATGAATTATTGCCGGTAGATATGCGTTATTTTAACGAACCGGTAAAAGCGGTAACCATTAAAACACTCATCACCAAAGCGTTTGAACTTTATACCAAAGAAGAAGTTGCAGCTCTTATTGATAAATTCAAGGATTTTGGATTCTGGGGAGCAACCCTCGCCGGAGGATTATCAGTTTCTGTTTTTGATAACGTCATAAGCGATCAAAAGCAGCCAATGATTCTTGGTGCGGAAAAACGGGTTGCCGAGATTGATCAGAATTATCAGCAGGGACTTATAACCAACGAAGAACGAAAACGACTGCAAAATGAAATTTGGATTGAAGTAACGGAAAAACTGGCAGACGAAACATGGTCTGCTATGGAAGAAAAAAATCCGGTAAAAGTAATTATAAATTCCGGAGGTGCGCGTGCATCAAAAGATCAATTGAAGCAGCTTTCTGCTATCAAAGGACTTGTGGTTGATCCTTTGGGTAAGATAGTCGAACTTCCCACCAAATCCAATTATCGGGAAGGCTTGTCGATTTTCGAATACGTAACTTCCACTCGTGGATCGAGAAAAGGATTAACCGATTCAGCATTAAAAACAGCGGATGCGGGTTATTTGACGAGACGGCTAATTGACGTAGCCCATGACGCAATTATTCGGGTCGAAGACTGTGGAACCTCCCGAGGAATTACCATTGCAAGAGCTGAAGAGAGACAAACTCCCATGGAAACGCGAGCGATGGGAAGAGTGCTTGCCGCAGATGTGATAAATCCAAAAAATAAGAAAGTACTTCTGAAAAAAGGAGAATTATTGACAGAGTCAGTACTTAATCAGCTTGCCAGCGTAGATGAGGTAACTGTACGGTCTCCTCTTACCTGTGAACTTAAATACGGAATTTGTGCAGCTTGTTACGGATTAAATCTGGCAGACAAAAAATATGTTGAACTTGGGATGCCGGTTGGAATTCTTGCAGCACAATCCATCGGAGAACCAGGAACACAATTAACTATGCGGGTTAGACATGCAGGAGGTATCGTTGGTCTTGACGTCACTCAAGGATTACCAAGAGTGGAAGAACTTTTTGAAGCGCGGACTCCGAAAGTTTCTTCACCGCTTTCTGAAATTGCGGGTAAAGTATCGGTTGAAGATGTTGAGAATGGATATCAGATAACCGTTCGAAGCGTTGGGATTAAACCCGTTGAGGAACGAACTTATGTGGTTCCGAAAACCAGCGAACTAAGAGTAAAAACCGGAGATATGATCGGAGCAGGTGACCAACTAACAGAAGCACCGCTCGATATTAAGGAAGTGTTGTTAGTACGGGATCTTATAGACACTCAACGGTATCTCATGACAGAAATACAGAAAGTATACGAATCCCAGGGAATTCCAATTCATGATAAACACTTTGAGGTTATTATACGAAAAATGAGCGATAAGGTACGAATAGAGACTTCAGGAGATACGACCCTTCTTCCGGGAGAACTTATTGATCGCCGAAGGTTTGAAGATGAAAACGCCCGGATTCTAGCAGAAGGCGGAGAACCTTCAACCGCTCAAATCGTAATATTGGGTATAACCCGGGCATCTTTATTTACGGAATCCTGGTTATCGGCTGCTTCATTCCAAGAAACTACATCCGTATTGACCGATGCCGCTCTTCAAGGGAAAGAAGATCGCTTGTTGGGTCTAAAGGAAAATGTTATAATCGGAAGACTAATTCCGGTTACGCCGGATCGAGCTAAAATAGATGGTTGATAAAGTCCCTAGTATAAAAAAAGATTAAAGATGGATCAACGCAACCCTGCTTAGACGACGGCTGAAGAGGCGGGATCGTTGATTTTTTTATTTATTATGCCAACCGTTAATCAACTAGTAAAAAGAGGAAGAAGAAAAGTAGCGAAAAAAGTAAAAGCTACAGCTCTCCGACGGTATTTTAACGCAAAAGACCGGGAGATGAAAAATGTCGCAGCGCCTTTTAAACGGGGTGTTGTAACTTTGGTAAAGACAATGACTCCGAAAAAACCGAATTCGGCTCTCCGAAAGGTTGCCCGTGTTCGATTATCGAATAAACAGGAAGTCACTGCGTATATTCCCGGTATCGGTCATACGTTAACCGAACACGCGATTGTTCTTATCCGTGGTGGCCGCGTAAAAGATCTTCCGGGTGTGAAATATCATATAGTCCGAGGTAAGTTTGATACAGTAGGCGTAGTAAACCGGAAAAAAGGTCGATCCCGATATGGTACGAAAGCAGGAGAGGGCTCAGGAGCAGGAGCGGCAGCTGCAGCGTAAAGAAAGTCCAATTATTTGAATTTTTAATTATTATCGAAATACATTATGTCCCGTACAGGAAAATATACCAAGCGAACACCTATTAATGACCCGGTTTATGAAAACCGGCTTCTTGGCCGGTTTATCAATAGAATGATGAGAAGCGGGAAAAAATCCGTTGTTCAGACGCAAATGTATTATGCGCTTGATGAAATTAAAAAGAAAAATCTTGATCCCGTAACTGTTTTTCAAACAGCTGTCAATAATGTAGCTCCCCGGATGGAAGTTCGTCCCCGAAGAGTTGGAGGAGCTTCCTATCAGGTGCCAGTTGAGGTGCGTGGAGAACGGAGAATCTCACTTGCTATCCGTTGGCTTATCCAAGCCGCGCAAAATCGTTCGAATAAACAATATCACGAGTTTTGGCAGAAACTATCAGCCGAACTTATGGATGCTTATAATAATACGGGAGATGCGATTAAGAAGCGTGATGTCATGCACAGAAACGCAGAAGCAAACAAAGCGTTTTCGCACTTTAGATGGTAAAGAGTAATTTTGTCAAAAGTTAAAAGTCAAAATTCAAAAATACGGTTAGAAATCAAAAGTATTTTAGTATTTCTTAACTTTTGAACGTACTTTTGATTATTGAATTTTGACTTATTTTTTTATATGGCTCAAAACGTAACCGTCACAAAAAATAGAAACGTACCTCTCGATAAAATCCGAAATATTGGAATTATCGCTCATATCGATGCAGGAAAAACCACTACTACAGAGCGAATTCTGTATTATACGGGTAAAAGTTATAAGATCGGCGACATCGATGAAGGTACCACTCAAATGGATTGGATGCCCCAGGAAAGGGAGCGTGGAATTACCATCACCTCAGCTGCGACAACCACATTCTGGAATGGAACACGTATTAACATTATTGACACCCCGGGTCACGTTGATTTTACCGCAGAAGTGGAACGTTCTCTACGCGTTTTGGATGGGGGCGTTACGGTTCTGGATGCGGAAGAAGGAGTGCAATCCCAGTCTGAAACCGTATGGCACCAAGCTGACAAATATAACGTTCCCCGTATTTGTTTTATCAACAAGATGGATAAATTGGGTGCAAATTTCTTCCGGACAGTTGGAATGGTAAAAGATAGGTTGGGGGCTAATCCGGCAATCATGATGATTCCTATCGGTGCAGAACAGTCCTATGTCGGTTGTATCGATCTCCTTCGGATGAAAGCGCTTTATTGGCATAGCGATGATTTGGGGGCTAATTTTGATGAAAAAGATGAAATACCTGCTGATCTTGCTGAAATGGTAAAAAAATATCGGCATATTCTCATCGAGCAAATCTGCGAACAGGACGATGTATTACTTGAAAAATATCTGGGAGGTGTAGAACCTACACTTGAGGAATTAAAAAAGGTTCTTAGAAAGGCAACCATTGCTTATAAATTGGTTCCTATTTACTGCGGAACGTCACTTCGGAATAAAGGAGTTCAACCTCTGCTGGATGCCGTTGTTGACTATTTGCCGTCCCCGCTAGATGTTGCAGCGATCAAGGGAATCAACCCAAAAACAAAACAAGAAGAAACCAGAGTGACGTCAAGTGATGCTCCGCTTTCAGGTCTGGCATTTAAAATCCAGTTGGATCCGCATGTCGGAAAACTGACGTATGTCCGTGTCTATTCCGGTAAGATTTTATCCGGCTCTTATATCTGGAATTCCAGTAAAGATGTCAAAGAGCGGGTTGGTCGTTTGCTTCTTATGCACGCAAACCAGCGGGAAGAGATTCAGGAAGCCTACGCAGGAGAGATCGTAGCCATTGTAGGTTTGAAGGATACTGGAACTGGTGATACGCTTTCTGATCAGGCAAGCCCTATTATTCTCGAGCAGATTACATTCCCCGAACCGGTTATTTCACTTGCGATTGAACCAAAAACCAAAGCGGACCAGGAAAAAATGGGACAAGCTCTTCAACGACTTTCTGAGGAAGATCCAACGTTCAAAGTGAAATCAAATCCTGAAACTGGGCAAACGATTATTTGGGGAATGGGCGAATTGCATTTGGACGTTCTCGTAGACAGAATGAAGAGGGAATTTAATGTTGGTGCGAATGTCGGTGCTCCGCAGGTAGCGTATAAGGAGACCATTATTCGGACAGCTGAAGGCGAGGGAAAATATATTCGTCAGACCGGCGGTCGCGGACAATATGGACACTGTTTCTTAAAAGTTGAACCGCTTGGACGGGGAGAAGGATACGAGTTTGTTGATGCAATCCGAGGAGGGGCTATTCCGAATGAATTTATTCCGTCTGTTGGAAAAGGGGTGAAAGAAGCAACGGAGAAAGGTGTTCTTGCTGGATATCCCGTGGTTGATCTGAAAGTAACTCTTTTTGACGGTACGTATCATGATGTGGACTCTTCTGATATTGCTTTTAAGATTGCAGGAAGTATGGCGTTCCAAGATGCTGTCAAACAGGCCGGTTTGGTACTTCTGGAACCGATTATGAAGGTTGAAGTGACAACGCCTGACGAATTCATGGGTACGATTATTGGGGATTTATCCAGTAAACGCGCACAAATACTATCTACGGAAAAACGCGGAAATGTAACAATAATCGTTGCTATGGTTCCTTTGGCCGAATTATCCGGGTATGCAACGACGATCAGAAGCTATTCTCAGGGGCGTGCAGCCTATTACATGGAGCCGTCTCATTATGAAATTGTCCCAAAGAACATTACGGAAAAAATCATAACGCCTAAAGCATAATTCTCTTATCTTACCTGGATTTTTGCTCCTACAGTCCCCTTCAAAACCGACGTATTATATCCGATTGCTGTAACGACAGACGTGTTCGCAAAGCTTATCTGTGTAGTAGTCACTGGAATAAAAGTGACTGTCGCTATTATTCCAGATGTAGTAACCGGATTAGTGGGTAGGGATCCCAGGGTGATAGATATGGTACCATTATCTACCTGACCGGAAGTTAAAACTACAGGGAGTAGTGTTCCTTCTGTAATAGAATTTACGCTCATTTTAGTCGGATCATAATTAAGATGGATTTCAGCTCCTGTCACATTCATACCAGATGTATTATTCAATATAACCGATAAAGTTGACGGAGTATTTGGCGAAGTTTTAAGGTTGGCAGGTATAAGTGCCAGAGTCAAATCTTTTCTAGGAGGCGCAGCAAGGTTTCTGATGTCATTCGAACTGGTAAGACCGATGAAAACTATTGTTATGATTACAAATAATGCAATTATGAAAATAATGGGTCCTGTTATCCCCATTTTACGTCTACTTTTTCTCTTAAGATTCATAGGATTGACAATGAATTAATTCCAGTTAGGGTGCTGGGGTAGTTGTAGTTATGTTTCGATTAGCAAACCAAATATTATGATCAGCATCATCAACGTTCTTATCATTGTTGAAATCAGCTGCATAACTTGCGCATTCCTGTGCCGGAGTTGGATTTCCCGGTAAGCCTGCATTCAGATGGCATTGGGAATTAAGCCACAGGGAATAGTCGATTCCATCGATGACGTTATTGCAATCCGCATCCCCTAAACTTTTCATCGTACATCCGGGAATTGGAGTAGTACTTGGTGATGCCGGTGATGTGGGGCTTGGTGGTACCGGTGTTAACGTTGGTGGTCTTGGAGTCAAAGTAGGCGGCACTGGTGTGGAAGTAGGAGGTCTTGGAGTTAAGGTGGGAGGGATGGGTGTAGCCGTGGCAGGAACGTTTACCGTTACCGTTGCGCCCGTTCTTGTCGATGTTACATCTGAGGTATAGCCGACTGCGGCTATTTGGCTTGCAGTAGAGATAGTAATTGTGCCGCTCGATAATGCCGTAAAAGAAATAGTTGCGAGTGTGCCGGATGTAAGAGTAACGGGTGTAGTTCCACTACCCAGGACAATCGTAGCCGTTGTTGGAGTCACTGCGCCGGAAACCAGAGTTTGAGTTAAATACGTTCCCATTGAAATACTTTGAGCTGTAAATTGAGTAGATCCAAAAGTAATCGTCAGATCCGCTGCGGAAATCGGAAGTGCATTGGGATTGCTGATCATAACATTCATACTGAACGTGCCGTTTGGTGCAATAGTTAGTGTAGAAGGAGATAATGAAAGCGCAACATTCGTTGACTGAGCATGTACTGTAGATATGGGATTTGAATAAAAGAAACCAGTTGATAATAACAGGATAGTAATAAAACGGACTAATTTTTTTATCATAAATTTATATTACCTTATTTTAAGATTTTCCGAAATCCCCAACAAGAGCATTATAATCAAAGATATCTACTCTACAGTTGGAAATAATATCCGCAATATTCCAAGTAGCCGCACAGGGAGATGTTGTGCTTTTGCCAAACTCTCCGATAAGAGCATTGTAATCGAAGATGTCAACTCTATTGTTTACAACGATGTCACTCTTTTTCCACGTAGGCGTCGGAGTTACTGACAGCGGTACCGGAGTGGCCGTAGGCGGAACAGGCGTCAGAGTCGGAGGTACCGGTGTAGATGTTGGTGGTCTTGGAGTCAACGTAGGCGGCACGGGTGTGGAAGTAGGAGGTCTTGGAGTCAGTGTCGGTGGAACTGGGGTAGAGCTGGGACTTGTTCCACCACCTGTATATACGTAGACTTCCCGAATATTTGCATGCCATGAATTAAATCCGCTAACATGCACCTGACCAACAATCCGGACACCTCGTACATTATTTAATGCAGTTCCGGTAAACGTATAGGTTTGGCCGGCAACCGCAGATGAATCATAGGGGTATACAGGGCTAACCGTCCAGCCTGAGTTTGTCCATGTTGTTCCATTAGTGGAATACTGAAGCTGCAAGTTTGCGACAAAAGCGCCATCTTGTGTTGATGCCCAGCTTCCATTTATAAATGCAGCTCTGGTGATATTGTTTGCCGCTGTTGTCCATGTTGCACCTGCCGCTTCATACGCGTTCTCGGGTTCATCTGTATCAGACAGTGGAACATCAACGGCTGTATTACCGTCATTGAGTCCGGCGGCTGAACTTTTGGCTGCGTCTGCTGTTGCCGAAGTCATGTTATACCATCGGTAACCCGTTCCCTGAGGAGCAATATTTACCGTACCGGTAGGAGTTGGAGTTGAGCTGGGTCCCGTAATAGTGAAAGAAAGATTGGTGACACCGCCCAAAATATCTAAGGGAGGATTCGTATCGGATACAACATTCGAATCCGTCGTTAAATTCTGATTAATTCCAGTTGAATCCGAAGGATTAAAAGTGACCGATATGGTACCGGATGCGCCTGTTTTAGGAGTGAAATTGAGCGTAGCAAGCAACGAATTGGTTCCGGTGAACGGAGATGGGATCGGGACAGTCGGAGCTGGAATCGTCCAATCATAGGTTACAGCTCCAAACTCAATTACTCCTACTCCACTCGGACACGCTA
>Ga0172379_10007105_pt1 | contig 14695 bp, 12 predicted proteins | sample GrowelOW334metaG_FD_119756 | JGI IMG/M metagenome (GOLD analysis project Ga0172379, IMG submission 119756) | Groundwater microbial communities from an aquifer near a municipal landfill in Southern Ontario, Canada - Groundwater well OW334 metaG | ecosystem: Environmental > Aquatic > Deep...
CCGGGTCCTTGGTGTTGTTGTCGATGACTAGGACCTCGTAGCGGGGGTAGTCCAGCTGAGCCAAGGCGTTCAGGGTCTCGATCAGCATCTCGGGCGGTTCGTTGTAAGCCGGCACCTGGACGGAGACCATGGGCAGCTGGTCATCTTCCAGATGTTGCGGGGTAAAGGGTCGGCGCCACTGGGAGAGCCAGGTTGCTTCCGCCCATTCATGGGCCTCGGCCAGGAGAACCACCACCACCCCGATCATGCCGATTACCATGAGGATGCCGATGAGGATGGTGGTCGGGTTCAGGTACTGTCTGGTGTAGGTGTAAACGATCCACACCGCGCCGGTGGCGGCGCCGAAGGCAATGGTGGCAAGAAAGCTGCGCCCGCGGGTACGCAGGGTTTTGGAGTCGATCAGGAGAAAGGCGAAGGTGATGATGGCGATTATCGCCGAGATGCCGGCCAGGGTCCGCCATTCCGGAATTCGGACAATGGGTTCGGTAAAGGGGAATTTCGGCTGGCGGTGGACATCGTATACGCCCCAGTACGCGCCTACCGAGCCCTCACTCCCCTGCTTCCAGGGCTGGTCAAAGGCCTCCATGATATAGTAGGTGTATTTTTCTTGCTCGGCCTTGGCCAGAAAACGGCGGAGGAAGATGGCCTCGTTGGCTGGGGATGCCACTGCCAGTTGACGGGTTCTGCCGTTGCTGGGCCAGCCCACCTCGCCGATGATTACCTGTTTGTCCGGAAATTTTTGCTTGAGCATGTTCATGTGCTTGACGATGTAGTCAATGGACTCGGCCATTTCCACGCCTTCCCAGTAGGGCAGCATGTGGGTGGCGATGTAGTCCACGTGTTCCCCGAGCTCCGGATACTTCATCCAGATATGCCACGGTTCGGCCGTGCTCACCGGAATCCCAGTGGCTGCCTGTACCTGGTCGATGTAGGCGATGAGCTGTTCCGGGGTCAGATCGCCCCGGAGGAGCGCCTCGTTGCCGATGATGACCCGGATCACGTTCTTAGGGTTTTCCTGGGCGACCCTGATGGCAGTCTCGATTTCCACCTCGTTTCGTTCCAGATCGCTGGTCAGCCAGGCGCCGAGGGTCACGTTGAGCCCGTGTTTACGGGCCAGGCGGGGAATCTCCGCCAATGAGCCTTCCTGGGTATAGGTTCTGACCGCGTGGGTTTTCTTGGCCAGCAGGGCCAAATCCGCGTCGATCTCCTCTTCGGTGGGCAGGATGTGGTCTATGGCGCTCTGTTCATCGCGGAAGGGGGAAAAGGAAAAACCCTGGATGCGGTTGGGCCAGCGGGGTTCCTGCTCCGGCTGGTTGACGGAAGCCCAGATGCTGCTGGAAATAACCGCGATTGCTATGGCAATGAGGATGTTTGCCCTGGTCATATGGTTCTCTTGTTTGGGAAATGTTGCTGTTGGCGTACAGGTTGCTGGCCGGGGGCAGGCAGCGGCGAAGACCAGCTTTTTCGCGGCCTGGCGTCTTGTCTGGTCTGTGAGAAGATGTGCGGGGAAAAACCCATTTTCTGAATACGCGTATGGGGGGAAAGTGCTGGAAATTACACCATGAATAGAACCAGTATATACGTCTGAAGGGCGATGCTTGTCAATCCTGTTCATGGGTGGGATGGTTTTTTTCTGCTCGGCGCCGGATCTCTGTGGATTATCCGCGAAAAACGGTGATCATTCAGGTGCGGAAAAGAGCTGGTGCGTACCCCTGGCTGTGCGCAACCCTTGGTTTCTGCTTAGGAGATGCTCCCAAATATGGTATGATGCCAAGGTTTTCTCTTGATCTTGTCTGCCCCCGGAGATGCGTGCCATGTCCTTTCAGATTGAAACCACATTTGCCCCTGCCGGAGACCAGCCGGCCGCCATCGACCTCCTGTGTCGAGGGCTTACGGAAGGGCTGCCGCACCAGGTTCTCCTCGGGGTCACCGGCTCGGGCAAAACCTTCACCATGGCGCAGGTCATTGCCAAAACAGGCCGTCCGGCCCTGGTCATGGCCCCCAACAAGACCCTGGCGGCCCAGCTCTATTCGGAGTTCAAGGAGCTGTTCCCCTCAAACGCGGTGGAGTATTTCGTCAGCTACTACGACTATTACCAGCCCGAGGCGTACATCCCCTCGTCGGATACCTACATCGAAAAGGATTCCGCCATCAACGAGGCCATCGACAAGATGCGCCATTCCGCCACCCGAGCGCTCCTCACCCGGCGGGATGTGATCATCGTCGCCTCGGTTTCCTGTATTTACGGCCTGGGCTCGCCGGAGGAGTACAAGAACATGCACCTCTTGCTCAAGCAAGGGGAGGAGTATCCCCTGGAGGAGATGCGGCGCAGGCTGGTTCATATGCTTTATGAGCGCAACGATCTCGACTTTCACCGCGGCACCTTTCGGGTGCGGGGCGATGTGCTGGAGATCTTCCCGGCCTATGAGGAGGATCGCGCCGTCCGGGTGGAGTTTTTTGGCGACACCATTGAGGCGATCAGCATCATCGATCCCCTGCGCGGCAAGGTGCTGGAACGTTTTTCCGAGCTGACCGTTTTCCCGGGCAGCCATTTCGTTACCTCGAAAGACCGGCTGCAGCGGGCCACGGCCACCATCAAGGAGGAGTTGCAGGAACGGCTTGCCTTTTTTCATGCAAATAATCGGCTGGTCGAGGCCCAGCGCCTGGAGCAGCGCACCATGTTCGATCTGGAGATGCTCCAGGAGCTGGGCTATTGCCACGGGATAGAGAATTACAGCCGCCATTTCACCGGCCTGGCGCCGGGAGAGCCGCCACCCACCCTGTTGGACTATTTCCCTCCGGATTTCATCCTCTTTGCCGACGAATCCCATGTGACCATCCCCCAGGTGCGTGGCATGTACCGAGGGGACCGTTCCCGCAAGGAAACCCTGACCGAGTTCGGCTTCCGTCTGCCGTCCGCCCTTGACAACCGGCCCCTGATGTTTGACGAGTTCGCGGCCCGGATACCCCAGGCGGTCTATGTTTCCGCGACCCCCGGCGATTTTGAGCTGGATAAGGCCGCCGGGCGGGTGGTGGAACAGTTGATCCGGCCTACCGGGCTTCTGGACCCGCCGATTGTGGTCCGGCCTGCAACCAATCAGGTGGATGATCTGCTGGAAGAGGTCCGGGTGCGGGAGGAACGCGGGGAGAGGGTGCTGATCACCACCCTGACCAAGCGGATGGCCGAGGATCTCACCGAGTATTATGCAAAACTTGGGGTGCGGGTGCGCTATCTCCATTCCGACATCAAAACCATGGAGCGCATGGAATTGATCCGTAACCTGCGCATGGGGGAGTTTCATGTGCTGGTGGGCATCAATCTTCTCCGAGAGGGTCTTGATATCCCCGAGGTTTCGCTGGTGGCGGTTTTGGATGCCGACAAGGAGGGGTTTTTGCGCAGCGCCCGGGCGCTTATCCAGACCTGCGGCCGAGCCGCCCGCAATGTTACAGGCATGGTGATCCTCTATGGCGACAGAATTACTGATTCCATGCGCCAGACCATTGATGAGACAGCGCGGCGACGGGTCATTCAGGCGGCTTACAATGAAGCCCACGGTATTACCCCGGAGAGCGTGCAGTCGCGGATCAAGGATCTCATGGAGACGGTGTATGAAAAGGATTATGTTACCGTAGGTGTGGAAACCGGAGAGGCAGGGCAGCAGTATGCAACTTTGGCCGAACTGCGCCGGGAGATGAAGGGGCTGGAAAAGGAAATGCTTGCCGCAGCCAGGGAGCTCGCCTTTGAGGACGCGGCGGCCCTGCGTGATCAGCTCAAGAAATTGAAGGAAATGGAGCTTGCATGGCTGTGAAAAACAGTTTTTTGTATAGACTATTGCTGGTTGTGGTGCCATGGCTCTATGCCGGGGTGAGCCGGTTGCTTTTCACCACCTGCCGGGTGCGGGTGCATGGGGGTGAACATCTGGAACGGTGCGAAGCGCAAGCCCAGCCCTGTGTCGCTGTTTTTTGGCACTACGGCGTGTTCCCCATTATTGCCTTAAACCGTGGCCGGGATCGGGGCTGGGCCGCCATGGTCAGCGCCAGTGAGGATGCAGAATTTGTCGCCCGGATTCTTGCCCGACAGGGGGTAGTAAGCGTGCGTGGTTCTCGAAACCGGGGCGGGCTTTCCGCGCTTAAGGGGTTGATCGGCTTGATGCGTCAGGGCTATAATGCCGTCATCGTGGCCGATGGCTCCCAGGGGCCGTCCCGGATAATGCAGGCCGGAGCCATTCTGCTCGCAAGCAAAAGTGCGGCACCTATTCTGCCTATGGCGGTGGCGGCGGACCGTTGCTGGGTCTTTCGCAGCTGGGATCGTACCCTGCTGCCCAAGCCTTTTTCCCGGCTCGACCTTTGGTATGGCGAACCCATGATCGTGCCGGAAACGCCTGGGGTGGAAAAGATCGAGCAATGCCGCCTGGAGATGGAGCAGCGGCTCAATGCCTTGTATTTCCAGGCCTGGGGTGAGTTTGGCAAGGACGGTCATGATGGCGCATAAACTGAAAAACAGAAGTGTTGTTGCCGGTTTTTTTCTGCTGGTGGTAACGGCCGTCGGCACCTCGGGCTATTACCTGTTGGGTATGGCGCATGGTCATTCTCTGTGGGCATTGGGCGACTGTTTCTATATGACGGTCATTACCCTCACCACTGTGGGCTTCGGGGAAATCTTGGATCTGGCCAACGTGCCCGGGGCCAGACTTTTTACGATCTTCATTCTCTTGAGCGGCCTGGGGCTTGCCGCCTACTTTGTTTCTACTCTCACCGCCTTCTTGGTCGAAGGCGAACTTACCAATGTGTTCTGGAGAAAAAAGATGGCGCAGCAGATTCGTAAACTTTCCGGTCATATCATTGTTTGTGGGATGGGGCGCATCGGCTGTTCTATTTTGGAGGAACTGCACCGGAACCATACCGCATTTGTGGTCATCGATCCTGATGAACAGCGGATACGGAAACTGCAGGAGCAATTCGGCGATTTTCCGGCGGTGGTTGGGGATGCGACCCATGCGGGGGATCTGGAGGAAGCGATGGTGGTCACGGCCAAGGGCGTGATCTCCACCCTGAGCGATGACAAGGACAACCTCTGTGTGGTGGTGACCTGCCGACAACTTAACCCCATGCTGCGTATTATTTCGAGTTGCAAGGATGCCGAATTCGCCGGCAAGCTCGAACTGATCGGGGCCGAGGTGGTGATGCCAAACGCCATCGGCGGGCTCAGGATCGCTTCTCTGATGCTGCGGCCCCAGGTTGTGGGGTATCTTGATCTCATGCTGCGGGACAAGAATTGTCCGATCCGCATCGCGGATGTCACGCTCACCGATAGGTCTGATTTGGTCGGTGAGCCGTTGAGCGCGATTAATTTTGACGATTTCGGGCCGTTGCTGGTCATGGCCATTATCCGCAAAGACATGTCGTCCCCCTTGTACAACCCGCAACGGTCGGTGGGGTTGCAGGAAGGCGACACCCTGGTGGTGCAGACGGACATTGACTCCCTGGAGCGATTTCGCCGGTTGCATACTTAGAGCTTGTCCGTAAATAAATTTTTGGTACTCGCCTCCAGCTTTTGGCCGTTTTGGGCCACTCCTCAATTGCAAAATGCTCGTCGTAGCGCTGCTACGTCTGTGCTTTTGTTCAATCGTCTCGACCAAATCCGTCTCGAAATCCGGCGCGATCCCTGAAAAGCTTATTTACGGACAATTTCGTAGGCGATGGAGATTCGAGGCATGTGCCGTTCGCGGCGTAAAGAGAAAAAAATGGGGGTGAGAGACATGCGTCCCCACCCCCATTTTTTTGCAGATGAAGCCCAGAACGGGCTTGTCTTTCGTTTAGGCCAACTGGTTCAGGATCGACTCGGTAACTGCCTTGATGGAGATTGAGCCATCCACGGAGATCACCTTGGCGCCACTGGCCTTCTTGAAGTAATTGACCGCTGCCATGGTGCCGGTCTTGTCGTCGTAGTAGATGTCATGGCGCTTGTTGATGGCCTCCTCGTCCTGATCATCGGCCCGGGCGCTCAACTCGCCGCCGCACACCCGGCAGACCAGCTTGCCGTCTTTTTCCACCGGCTTGATGGCGTCGAAGGCGATGTGGTTGGGATGGTTGTTGTCGTTGGCGCAGAGGCGGCGGCCCATGATCCGTTCCTTGGCGATTTGGCGGTCCAGCAAAATCTCTACCACATAGCTCAGGGGCATATCCGCATCCTTCAGCGCCTTGTCCAGCGCCTCGGCCTGGGCCAGGGAGCGGGGGAAGCCGTCTAAAAGCCAGCCCTTGGCCTTGGATTTTTTCAGGGTCTCGAGAACCATGGGGATGGTGATTTCGTCGGGAACCAGATCGCCACGCTCGATGAACGCCTTGGCTTTCATGCCCAGCTCGGTGCCGCCCTTGATGTGCTCGCGGAAGATGGCGCCTGATTCAATATGGTCGATATTGTATTTGTCTTTGACAATAGCGCCCTGGGTGCCCTTGCCGCTTCCATTTGGTCCGAAAGCCAGAATGTTTACCGCCATGACGATTCTCCTTTATCAATACAGTGTATGTTGGCGGGAACGCCAGATGCGGCCCGCTCCATGGACATGAATGAGTATTCACTCAAGGAAGAAATAGGAGCAGAATATATACCAAAAAATAGATTGAGGCCAGAAAAAATATTGCTACAGGAAAAGATCGAGGAGGCGTGGGCGGGGCGGTTGCCACTGCTGGCAGAGGGACGGAGCGGGCCAAGATTTGGCAAGACTCGGTGTGAGTCTTGCCGAGGAAAATGCAGGTATTCTAACGGTTCAGCTTGCGTTATGCAATTCGCAGAACTCTTTGATCAGCAGTTTGCGGGCAACCAATTCCAGTTTGAAATAAAAAGGGCTTTGCATGAGGATCTGTATAGCTTTTTGCGGGGTCATGGCATTCTCCTTCCTTGGAATGGTTGTTCGCCTCATTCGCGGTGTCTTTTGCTTATCTCATCGGAGGTTTTGCGGGAAAACTTGATTGGGAAACCGAAAAGGCGGGGGAGGTCTGCGGAGTAAAAAGCGGTCATTGCCTCGGCTGCATTCTTACTCATTGATACCATTGAAAAAATGCAGCATAATAGCTACGGTAATAATATTGTGCCGGATGAAAGTAGCTTCATGGTTGCCGAGGCTAGCAAGCCGTTGTCGCACAATAGATTTGTCATTCTGGTGACCAAGGCGGCAGCGGCGTAAGGATCAGTACAATAAGGTCCATAATTGTATAGGTTCTTTCGTAACGGCTCCTAAATCTTCGAGGGCTGCATGCAAAAAATTTTCTTCGCCGTTTTCATGCTGGTCATGATTCTGTGCATCGGCACCTCCGGATACATGCTGATTGAAAACGGCTCTTTTCTTGACAGTCTGTATATGTCGGTGATCACCATTACCACGGTGGGATATGGGGAGATCATACCCTTAAGTCCGGCGGGCCGGTATTTCACCATCTGCCTTATTTTGGTCGGGGTCGGCTTTGTCCTCTATTTGGTGGGCGAGGTCACGGAGTCCATGGTTGAAGGGGGCTTGCGGAAAATCATGGGGAGGAACAACATGGAAAAGCGGGTGGCGGCCTTGAAAGACCACTACATTGTCTGCGGCTTTGGTCGGATCGGCAAGGTGATCTGCAAGAATTTTAAAGAGAGCAAACTCCCCTTTGTTATCGTGGAAAGCGATGCCCAGGAGGTGCAGAAGATCGATGAACTCGGCTACCTGGCCTTGCTCGGCAGCGCCTCCAGCGACGAGATGCTGCTGAAAGCCGGGATCAAGGAGGCCAAGGGCCTGATCGCCGTGGTCTCCTCCGATGCGGAAAACGTCTATATCATTCTTTCGGCCAGGGGGCTTAATCCTGATCTCTTCATCATGGCCCGTTCCAGCGGGACGGAAGGCACGGAGACCAAGCTGTTGCGGGCTGGTGCCGACAAGGTGATTTCCCCGTATTTCATTGGTGCCCATCGCATGGCCCAGCTTGTCGTGCGACCAACGGTGGTGGATTTTCTCGATCTCACCGTGCATGGCGGGGAGCTGGGCTTGCGCCTTGAAGAACTGCGGGTTTCCGGGCAATCAGTCCTTGCCGGCAAGAGGTTGATGGACTCTGGGCTTCGCAAGGAGTATGACCTCATCGTCGTTGCAATCAAGAGGGAAGAGGGGGAGATGCAGTTCAACCCTAAGCCGCAAACTATCATTCTTCCCGGTGATATCCTGGTTGTGTTGGGCGAGCATGAGCATATTACGGCGCTGGAAAAACAGCTATGATATAAGGCGGTTGTGATATATATAAAATATTGGCTACATGGCCGCGCTTGATGATTTTTTCTTTCTGGCCGATAGGATAAGGGAAAGGGGCTTTTTCCCGTTTTTTCATTCTTCCGTGGGTGGCACGTGCAATGGCAAATGAAAAACTTTTCAAAGGCGGGGTTGAGATCCAAAATGGCGCTTTTATCCTGAGGGTCACCAAGGATCGTCTTCAGGCCGTAGTTACCCCCAAAGACATCAAAGCAGGGGCGCAGCTGGACAACGATTTCCTCCAGAAGGAACTTGCCGAGAATGGGATCGTCGGCGGAGTGTTGCCAACCCCCGAGTCGGCTGGGGGAGGATCGTTTTACGTGGCCAAAGGTACTGCCCCGGTCCCTGGCGAGAACGCCAGGGTGAAGATGCATGTCAAACCCGCCATCCCCGGCCCGCAGCGAAGCGACCCAGATAAGGATCAGGTGGATTACCGTGAGACCGGCAGTATCGTCAATGTCGCTAAAGATCGGCTGCTGCTGGAGAAAATCGCGCCTGGTCTGGGCAAGGCCGGCCAGGATGTCTTCGGGGTCGGCATCCCGGCCAAGCCGGGTAAGGACAGCAAGCTCAAGGAGGGCAAAGGGGTTACGCTCTCGCCTGACGAGACGAAGATTTTTGCCGCGCTTGACGGCAAGTTCGTCATGGCCGATGGCAAGCCCACGGTTTCTGGCGAACATTCTATTGCCGGCGATGTGGATATGAAGGAGGGAAACATCCTCTTTGGCGGCGCCAGTCTGGTGATCAGCGGTGAGGTTCTTCCCGGATTCAACGTCAAATGCCGGGGTGATATTAAGATAGGGCAGGGGGTCAGTAATGCTTCTGTCATGGCCGGGGGCTCCCTGACCGTTATGGGGGGGGTTGTTGGTGAAGAGTCGACATTGCGGGCCAAGGGCGACATAACCGTTGAATTCGTGGAGAACGGTCCTAAGCTCGAAACGGCGGGTTATCTTCGAGTTAATGATGTGCTTTTACAGGCGCAGGCCAGTGTCGGTAAGGATGTGATCGCCACCCAGGGGAACGGCACGATCATCGGCGGTAAGATTGTTGCCGCAGGCTCCGTGCATGTCAAGGAACTGGGGAGTGAAGCCGAGGTGATCACCGAGGTCTGTGTCGGGCTCGTTCCTTCCCTGCAGGTGAAGAAACAAAAGATTGACGAGGATCTCGCTCTGTGGTCGGACCGACTGAACGAGGTGATCAAGAACATCAGCGCTCTTGAGAAGATCAAAAAGGAACTGGCCGGAAAATTTCCCGATGACAAAAGCACTCTGCTGGCCAAGTGCAAGGCTTTCATGCCCAAGGCCATGGAGAAGGTCAACCTTCTGACCGAAGAAAGCAACGCTCTGGAGTTGGAGCTTGAGCAGATGGTGAATGAGGTGGTGTATGTCTATGGCCGTCTCTTCCCCGGCGTGATGGTGAAGATAGGCAGCATGACCCGGGTCATTACCCTTGAGGAAGAGCAGTCGGTTATTTATTTCGACAAGGTAAGCCACCAGATTCTGGTGCGGAAGATGAGCCGTGATGAACGGGACGCCATGCCCGTCTGATTCCCAAGTTCTTTTTGTGTTTGCCCAAAGTCGGTAATTGTGGGTTATTCTGCCAGGTTTCCGCTAGGCTTGCTCGCGCAACAGTTATCCCGCAGGCAACAGAGCCAGCATCTCCCGTACCGCCTGATCAAGTCCAACGTAGATAGCCCGCGCCATCACCGCGTGGCCGATGCTCAACTCCTCTATGGTGCCTAAGGACGCCATCCGCCGGGTGTTCAGGTAGTTGAGGCCATGTCCGGCATTCACCCTCAGACCCATTTCATGGGCCTCTTCCGCCGCCGTGGCGATGAGTCCGAATTCCTGGTCCCGCAGCTGCTCCGTTATCGCATCGCAGTAACGGCCGGTATGGATCTCGACAAAGGTCGCCCCCACTTCGTGGGCCGCGTTGATTTGCCTGGTGTCGGGATCGATGAACAGGCTCACCGGAATCCCGGCCTTGCGCATTCGGGCGATGACTTCTTGTAATTTCTTCTTCTGCCCAGCCACATTGAGGCCGCCTTCGGTGGTCAGCTCCTTGCGTTTTTCCGGGACCAGGGTGATCATGTCCGGTTTGATCTCCAGAGCGATACCGATGATCTCCTCGGTTGCCCCCATCTCCAGATTGAGTTTGCTTTTCACGGTCTGTCGGAGTAACCGTACGTCCCGGTCCTGGATATGCCGACGGTCTTCCCGAAGATGGACGACAATCCCCTGGGCTCCGGCAAGTTCGCAGATGCCCGCAGCCAGAACCGGGTCCGGCTCGCTGATGCCCCGGGCTTGACGCAGGGTGGCGACATGATCGACATTGATGGCAAGAGTGACCATTTTTCCTCTCCTTTCTTCGCTTAACAATTCACGCAAAAGTTGTTTTTCCCGTTCGACCATGGATATTTCTTCGGCGCGGGAGCGTTCGTGGTCATAGCCCAGCAGGTGCAGCAACCCGTGGATTAGGAGGATCGTCACCCGTTGGTGCAGGGTCACCCCATCGGTCGCGGCTTCCCGGGCTGCGGTGTCCAGGGAGATGATCACATCACCGAGAAGCTCGGTGGGCAGATGCTCCCCCCCTCCCTCCTGCATGGCAAAGGCCAGGACGTTGGTCGGCCCCAATTTGTTGCGGTACTGCTCGTTGAGCTGCGCCATCTCGGGGTCGTCAAGGAGCAGGATGCTCAGTTCGCTCCGGGAGCAACCACAGAGGGACAACAGCCTTTCTGCCCGCTGCCGGAGCTGACTCAGGCTGATGCTCGGGGGCGTGGCCGTCTGGTTGGTGATGAGTACGGGCATGGCGCCTCAGTGTATCCTTGTCGTTGTCCGGCGGGGTTGGGGGAGGGTTTCCTTTTCGGCGTAAGCGCGAATAACCTCCTGCACCAGTCGGTGGCGAACCACGTCCACCTCGGAGAATTGGTTGAAAGCGATCCCCTTGATATTCTGCAAGATCCGGGCGGCCTCAATGAGCCCGGATTGCCTGGGGTCCGGCAGGTCAATCTGGGTGATGTCGCCGGTGATCACCGCCTGGGAGTTGAAGCCCAGCCGGGTGAGGAACATCTTCATCTGTTCGTGCGTGGTGTTCTGCGCCTCATCCAGAATGACAAAGGCATTGCTCAGGGTGCGGCCGCGCATGAAGGCCAAGGGCGCGATCTCGATCAATCCTTCTTCAATGAGATCCGCAACCTTGCCCCGACCCAGCATATCGTTTAAGGCATCGTGCAGGGGGCGCAGATAGGGATTGACCTTCTGGGCCATGTCGCCGGGGAGAAAGCCCAAGCGTTCGCCCGCTTCCACCGCAGGGCGGGCCAGGATGATGGAGCGAACCTGGTGGCTGACAAAGGCGGAAACCGCCATGGCCACGGCAAGATAGGTTTTGCCGGTGCCTGCCGGGCCGATGCCGAAAACAATGTCGTTGGTGCGGATGCTGTCGATGTAGAGTTTTTGGTTGCTGCTCTTGGGCGAGACCACCTTCTGCTCGGCCGTGATGTAGACCTTGTCGAGAAAGATCTCTTTGAGGTTCGCCTTGGGCGAGGCCTGGAGGATGCGCAAGGCATAGGCGACATCCGAGGGATACACCGGATAGCCTGCGCGGATCAGCTCCTGGAGTTTGGTAATGGCCGAGACGGCCAGCTCCACTTCGTGTTTCGGCCCGTTTACGGTGAGCTGGCTGCCTCGCACCTGAATGTTGACCCCGGTTCCCTCCTCGATAACAGTAAGGTTTTTGTTTAGGTCGCCGTAGACCAGCAGGGCGGTGCTGTTATCGGCAAGGGTGATTTCGCGTTTGCTCAACGGGAGGCTCCGCTCTTGCTGCGTTTGCTCAGTTCCTGACTGATCATCTGCTGAAGATCTTTAATGTTCCGTTCTTTCAGGCGGCGGCCATTGACGAAAATGGTCGGGGTGCCCCGAACTCCGGCAATCTGCGCTTCGGCCATGTCGCGTTCCAGGGCCTGTTGGTTGACCGGCGCCTTATAATCCTTGTTGAATTTATCCAGATCAAGGCCAATCTTTTTGGCAAGCTCTACGTATTTTGCCTCGGAAAGATTTTTTTGGTTTTCAAAAAGCAGGTCATGGTATTGCCAGAACTTGCCCTGGCGATGGGCGGCCAGGGAAGCAAGGGCGGCGGATTGAGCCAATTTGTGCATGGCCAGGGGGAATTGTTTGAAAACGACCTTGACCTCCTTGGGGTGTTTGGCCAGCGCCTCTTCAAACAGGGCACCCACCGTGCCGCAATAGGGGCACTCAAAATCGCTGAAGGCGACAATGACCACCGGGGCGTTTTCCGGCCCGAGAAACGGGGCGCCTTGGATGTTGATCGGCACGGAAAAATCCAGGGTAACGGTCTGGACGGTCTTGCTCTTGCTGCTGGCCAGATAGACCCGATCGGGGAGGTTGGCCGCTTGCAGACCCGAGGAGGCGATGTGGTCCATGGCCGGGTCAACGGGGATGGTGTCTTCTAAAACGCCCTTGTCGGAATAGATAAGGAGTTTGCCGCCTTCGGTCAGGACAAAGGTCCATTTGCCGTCCAATGAGGCGGCAACGTCCAGGGGGGCGGTGGGGGTTTTTAGGGTGTTGCTTACCTCCCAGTCAACTCCGGCCTGGCAGGGTGTTATCAAAAGCAGGGTCGCGAAAAGCATGGGCAAACAGCCGAAAAAACGTCGCGCTGTCATGGTCATTGTTTGTTCTCCTTGTTTGATAAGCAAAATGGAGCAGCCGAGGCATACCTCCGGCAATCTCTCTGCGCTGGGAACCTGTTCGGGGATACATTATAATGCCCGGAAAAATTACGCAAGGATCAGCAGGAGGGTGATGAAAAAAATCAGCCTGGGATTTCTTTTATAGGAACTCTACCAGAAGAATGGCCAGATGCCGGACCTCGGGTTGCGCCGGATCAGGGCCCAACCCTTGTTGGATATGGATGAGGCAGCCGGAGCAGGTGGTGGTCACCAGATCGGGCGCTGCCTGGGCCAACTGGTTGAGCAACCGGCCTCTGATGGTTGCCGCCAGCTCCGGCTGGGCCAGATGAAACAGGCCGCCCTGGCCGCAGCATTGCGGGCCGTTGGGAAGTTCGGCCAGGTGCAGGCCGGGGATGGCCCGGAGGATTTTCCTGGGCGGACTGGTAATTGGGGACGGAAACCTTAGGTGGCAGGGATCGTGGTAGGCCACGGTGCGGGGTGTGGCTGAAGCGGCAAAGCGGAAAGTCGGATCCGCGGCCATGGCCTGGATCACAAAGGTGGAAAATTCAAGGAGTCGGTCGGCAAAGACATGGGCCTTTGCTTGCCATTCCGGGTCATCGGCAAGCAGTTCGGGATAGCGGCGCAACTGACTGTAGCAGGAAGCGCAGGAGGTCAGGATGGGCAGGGTGTTTCCGGTAAAGGCCAGGATATTCTGCTTGGCAAGACGTTTGGCCGTGGCGGTGTCTCCCCCGTTTTCCGCCGCTAGTCCGCAACAGCATTGCTGCGTTGGTCTGAGCGGGGGATTGCCGGTGAAGGCTGTGGCTATCCGCTCCGTTGCTGCACCGATTTCCCGGTGTAGATGGGTGGCGTAGCAGCCGGGGAAAAAGGCCAGGGCAGGGTGTTCGGATCTATCCTGTGGTATTTCTGCTTGCGCCGGGAGGTCGGTTGTTCCCCCCTGCGGCAGGCCAAGGCGCAGCCGCAACCCGCTGTCGGCTGGCAATAGGTCCAGCAGGGGCCGACCCAGGCTGGCAATGGTCGCCAGTAGGGTCGGGTTAGCCAGGGCCTTTCGGGTGATGGCCCTGAGCAAGGCATGGCTGCCCGCGGTTTTCTCCAGCCGTTCTCGGCCGGCAATAAAGCGACCAGGCGGGTCGAGCCCCCGCGAGCACACGGCCCGGCAGGCTCCGCAGAGCAGACATTGGGAAAGGATCTCCGCGTAAGCGTCCGAGGCCTGGGCCGGATCAAGGTGTCCCAGCAGATGCAGCCTGCCACGGGCCGAGAGCGATTCCCGGCCCGTGGCCTGAAACACCGGGCAGACCACGGTGCAGGCCCCGCATTTTGCGCACTGGAGGGGGTCTATCGCTGCCACAAAAGATAGGCCTTGATGAACGGATCGAGGTTGCCGTCCAGCGTACTGTCCACATTGCCCACCTCGAAATTGGTGCGGTGGTCCTTGATCATCCGGTACGGCTGCATCACATAGGAGCGGATCTGACTGCCCCAGGCGATCTCCTTTTTCTCGCCGGCGATATCCTTGTGCTGTTCTTTTTGTTCAGCCCGCTCCTTGTCGTACAACCGGGACTTGAGCATCTTCATGGCCGTGTCCTTGTTGCGGTGCTGGCTCCGTTCGTTTTGGCACTGGACCACGATGCCGGTGGGCAGATGGGTGATGCGGATGGCCGAGCTGGTCTTGTTGACGTGCTGGCCGCCTGCCCCGCTGGCCCGGTAGGTGTCGATGCGCAGATCC
>Ga0172379_10007106_pt1 | contig 14693 bp, 13 predicted proteins | sample GrowelOW334metaG_FD_119756 | JGI IMG/M metagenome (GOLD analysis project Ga0172379, IMG submission 119756) | Groundwater microbial communities from an aquifer near a municipal landfill in Southern Ontario, Canada - Groundwater well OW334 metaG | ecosystem: Environmental > Aquatic > Deep...
CGGTAAATTTATTGACGCCGACAATAACACGCTCGCCGCTTTCGATTGATTTTGCATACATATATGATGCGTGCTCGATCTCGCGGTGTGGATACCCTTGTTCGATCGCGGCGACCATTCCGCCCATTTCATCGATGGTTTGAATGATCTTTTCCGCTTCCGCCTCCAGCCTGTCGGTCAACTCTTCGATATAGTAAGCACCCCCGAGCGGATCAATGGTTTTTGTTACACCGGATTCATACGCTATAATCTGCTGCGTGCGAAGCGCGAGTGTCACAGATTCTTCCGTCGGCAAAGCAAGCGCTTCATCTTTCGAATTGGTGTGGAGCGATTGTGTACCCCCGAGAACGGCGGATAGCGCTTGTATCGCCACGCGAATGACGTTATTGTCGGGCTGTTGTGCAGTCAGTGTAACCCCGCCGGTTTGCGTGTGGAAACGAAGCATTTGCGACTTCGGATTTTTTGCACCGAATCGTTCTTTCATGATGCGAGCATACAATCTGCGCGCCGCGCGGAATTTCGCCACTTCTTCCAAAATATCGGTATGAGCGGCAAAGAAAAATGCGAGCTGCGGCGCAAAATCATCGACTTTGAGTCCTGCTCGTATCGCCGTCTCGATGTAACAGATCGCATCCGCCATCGTAAAACCGATCTCTTGCGCGGCGGTCGAACCCGCCTCGCGAATATGATACCCGCTAATGGAAATCGTATTCCATTTGGGCACATTGTTTCCGCAGTACGCGAAGATATCGCTCACGATCCGCAAACTTGGTGTCGGCGGGAAACGATATGTCCCCCGGGCAAAATATTCTTTCAGGACATCGTTTTGGATTGTTCCGGTCAAAGAAGCGATAGGAATACCCCGCTTTTCCGCAACCACGATATACATCGCCAAAAGTATCGCCGCAGTCGAATTGACCGTCAGACTTGTGGAAATTTTTTCAATCGGAATTCCTTTCAGTAACAATTCCATATCGCGAACGGTATCGATCGCCACACCGACGCGCCCCACTTCCCCACGGGAAACAGGATCATCGCTGTCGAAACCGATCTGTGTCGGCAAACCAAGAGCCACAGAAATACCCGTTCCTCCTTTGGATAATAAATAATGATACCGCTCATTCGCTTCTTCCGGTGTTGAAAATCCCGCATATTGCCGCATCGTCCAAAAACGCCCCGCCGTATACATCGTCGGTTGAACCCCGCGAGTAAAAGGAAATTCACCGGGAAAACCTAATTTTTCCATATAGTTCGGATCATTGTGTTTTGGAACACAAAGCCGTTCGGCTTCCAATCCCGAAGAAGTAAAATTTGGTTTCAGATCGGGAAATTTTTTATCAAGTCCCGCTTTCCATCTGTTTTTTTCTTCTTGTAATGTCAATTTACTCTCAATTTCCGCGTTCTTCCGCAATACCGCCCATTCTTGCGGTGTTACCTGTTTCATCAGCCTAGTCATTTTTCACTCCCTTTGCTTATCAAAATTCAAGATATTCTGCTTACGCTATATCATTTTTTTGTACATTTGTAAAGAACAACCGCGACGATTGGGTCGCGGTTGTTCTCTTATATTTTTATTTTACGCAGTGGGAAACAACGTCTTCATATCAAATTCCGGTTTGGCTATTTCTTCGGCTTTTCCGGCGATGTTCACTTTTTCTTTGATGAGTTTGGTGAGCGTTCCCATTTCCGGCATTTTGTTGACGAGCGTTGCCCCAATAGCGGTACCTCCGCGAAGGATAATTCGTACGAGCGAATTTTTTTCAGGGTCGCCTCGATAAATGACGGTTCTTTCGGGAAGCACACGCGTATCTCCGATGAATCCGATTGTATCGCCGAAACCGTGGCTCGTCTGAAAGGTAACCATTTTGTATTCTTTTCTCTGCCCCACCATGGCGAGCCCGGTAATTTCTCCGTGGGCGCGGGAATTCATCCAATTACCGCAGAGGAGCGTTTCCTCGAGCGCTTTGTCGTTATATTCGGCAATATCGCCGGCGGTCCAAACATCAGAAATGCTCGTTTCGAGATATTCGTTCGAGACAATCCCGCGATGAAGCGAGATACCGGAAGACTTAAGCCATTCAGTAGGATACACGACTCCGATCATACAAAGGATCATATCGCAATCCATTGTGTCCGCTGTTTTTAAAACAACACCGGAGACTTCTTCTCCTCCGTACACCTCTGATACTTCCATCTCGCGCAAGATTTTCACGCCGTTTTTTTCGAGCGTCACTTCGATCATTTTTCCTTCTTTTTCGGACAAGAGCGGCTCCCCGAAATATTTCTCGCGCATGATCAATGTCGTTTCAATATTCAAAGAGCGTAAAATTTCCGCGATCTCGAAACTGACACAGCCGCTCCCGATCAAGACCGCGTGTTTGTTTCTCGCCACGCCGTAGCCGTCAGGCGAAGGGTGGGTCTTCACGGCCTCCATGATCGCTCGTGTGTCGTCTAATCCGCGAAGATAGTAAATCCCCTTTTTGTCGGAACCCGGAATCGTCCAGCGCCTTGCGTGAGCGCCTATCGCAAGCAATAATTTTTCGTATTCGATTTCCTCACCATTCGAGAGAGTAATTTTCTTTGCGGTACCATCAAGTGAAGTCGCCGAAACTCCTCCCATAAAAGTGATCTTATTTTGTTCGTACCACTCCGGTTTTTTGAGCCATACGCTTTCCATCGGCTGTTCACCGCGAACAAAAGCGGGCTTCGAAAGCAGTACGCGGGAATAAAGCATGTGCGGTTCGTCGGAAATAATAGCAAGCGACCCCTCAGTATCGTTTTTTCGAATAGTTTCCGCCGCCGTAGTACCGGCAATACCGCCGCCGATTATGACATATTTGAAGTGTTGCATAAATTTATTAAATTCGAAGCACAAAATACGAAATCCGAAACAATATCAAAATCCAAATTTCAAAATTCTAAACACGAAATCGTTGTTTTGAATTTTCTATTTTGAACATTTGAATTTGTTTCGGATTTCGTGCTTCGGATTTCGAATTTTACTATTTCGGGAAAATCTTATTCCCCGCCTTATCAAAAAGCATGATTGCTTTTGTCGGGCAGGATTCCGCCGACATTATAAGGGTTTCATCGTCGACAACGTTTGCATCAGTGACGACGACCTTACTTTCGTCATCAAGCTGGTACATCATGTCCGCAACGGCGATACATGAAACCGCGGCGATACACAAATCGCGATCAACCACTATTTTTCCTATAGTCGAACCTTCTTTGGTTCTCGGATATTCTCTTTCGTTTGCCATAAAATTATTATTACGAATAAAAAAATAGAAAAATAGTAAAATAGGAAGATTTAAAACGACGGTTTCGTTAATTTTTCTATTTTTCTATTTTCTTATTTTTCTATTTATTATTTTATTCAAAAATGACTTTCGTGATCTCCGGGAGTTCTTCCATTAAGAGCGGTTTTACGACGCGATTCACCGTGACGGTCAAAAGCGGGCACATGGAACAATTCCCTTCGAATCGCAAGATCGCCGCATCGCCGCGCAATTCAGCCAGAGAAACATCTCCGCCATGCATCTGAATGTACGGGCGAATCTTTTCCAAAACGGCGGTTGCTTTTTCGAACGGTGTCATTTCATACATCATAACATGTAATAGTTTCAGGGAAAAGCGGCGGGCGGGCTGACGGGTTTATAGTTTATGGTTTGTGGTTTTTAGAACGACAAAATAAAAACAGGGTTGCCTTTTCGGACAACCCCGTATCAAGTGTCATTTACCTAAAAAGTTAATCTAACCATGTAGAGCAACATTGATGAAGCGGCTTTTCGCTGTTATAAAACTCCGTTAAAGCCCGATCTTTAAAAAGAAGAGGTCGGTCTTTGTTCGGAATAAAACCAAATATACGGTTTATGTTGAATAGATCGTCATTTTCTCGTTCACGAAGAGCGGAAGAATACGCCTCAACAAATTCCACTAATTTTTCTGCCAGCTTGTTGTCTTTTGCTCCGACGATTAGTTGTCCGAGCTTTTTATCCAGACCGGCGTCTTCGAGTTTATCTAAAACCATATTTCCCTGACCTCTCGACATTTTATCTTTTTGGCTCACAGTAACCATAACTGCATACCTCTTTTGTTGATTTTTCATCCGAAACACCCGGATAGTGAAGCAATGCTAAATCACTAATGTTTAAAGCGAACATTGCTGAAAACATTGTATAGTATATTACTAGAAAAGTCAACAAAAAAAATCCACTTCAGGTTGACCCCTAAGTGGATTTTTGTTAGTTCTATTGAATTTATACTCCCGTTGTAAACTGATGTTCTATATCGAACCCTGTGTTCCCGGCTGAGTCTTTTCCTTCAAGGAGGAAGTAGTAGGTCGTGCTTGCCGTAAGTCCGTTAAGGTTAAACGTGTGGTTTGCCGTATATGCTCCGCTTTGGATCGTGAGTGGCGCGCCCGCGACGGTTATGGGTGATACGGTTCCGTAGTAAATTTTCCCTGTAGCGTTTTCGTTTGTCGTCCAGGAAACATTCGTTGTACCGGCAGACGAACTCACGACAAGGTTAGAAAATGTGGGTGCGGTCGTATCAGGAGCGAATGAAGTCTTGAATGTGTTCGTCGTTGTGGTAGAAGTGTTGCCGGCGGCATCTTTTGCAACGATCGCAAAATGATAGGTAGTATCGGCGGTCAATCCGGAAAGATTTGATTCTTGATTCAACTGAGAAACGGATTCATTAGCAGAAGAACCGAAGCTTGCGGTGGTTCCGTACAATAAGACGGCGGTCGCATTTTCATTTGTACTCCAAGTGATCTTTGCGGTTGTTGGGGTAACGGTTGTGGCGATATTCGATACAACCGGTGCAGTGGTGTCAGCCGAGGCGACGGATGTTTTGAATGTTGACACAGCCGTCGTTGTTACATTTCCCGAGGCGTCTTTGGCGGCTATGGTGAAATAGTAAGTGGTATCAGAGAGAAGTCCGGAAAGATTTGATTCTTGCGTCGAAGTGAGAGAGGTCAAATTCACAGAAGTTCCGAGCGCGTTCGTTGTTCCGTACGAGAGGACTGCGGTCGCGTTCTCATTCGTTCCCCAGGCAATCTTTGCGGTTGTTGCCGTTACGGAAGTTGAGATATTTGAAACAACCGGTGCGGTCGTATCATTCGTGTTTGTCGGAGGAACCGAGACATCACACCTTCCCGTTTTATCTCCGTGTTTCAAATGCGCTTTTACAGCGGAGTTGGCGACATTTATAGTTGTTCCTTTGTGGCAGATATCCGTTTTATTGAAACCAAGCCATTCAAAGAACCCTCCTCTGTCATCATTATCGCGATCCTTGTCGTCATCACGATCATCATTTTTTCTGCTATTTTCATGCTCATCGTTTTTTCCTTTCCCTTCATTTTTCTTTTCGTTTTCTTTTTTGTTCGAATCGCTGACCGTTCGGACCTGTGTATTATCTTTTTCCGTAATCGTCACTTTTTGCGTATCTTTTTTGGTGTTTATTGCAACCCTTGTCGTTGTAGTAGTGCTGGCATTTGTGGTGCTTACGGTAACATTGAACTGATTTTTATGCTCTTGAACTTTCGCGATGACTATTGGGTTTTGGTTGGCGGCGTTCGAAACTTGTCCGAGTATTTTGTCGATAGCGTTCTGAATGGTTTCCGCGGACGCGGTATTTCCACTTGCGAGAAGATCGGCTTTGACTCCCTGCAGGTACGCGACAGTCGCACTTAATCTGTTGACGGCATTGCCAACCAGAGCCGGCGAACTGGAAGCGGTTCCTTGATAGGAATACGTTGTTCCGGAGGAAGTTGAAGAAGAAGCGATGTTTCCGCCGAGCGCCTTTGTAGACGTGGAAGTAATAACGGTCGTATTGAGAGCGGTGAGAAATTCATTCCCTTGCTCAATTCGTTTTTCCGCATATTTCAATCTTACCGCCCCCTGTTGGTTTGTCGGAGTCAGAGAAATAACGATTTTTTCTTTTACGAGAGCGAGAGGAAAAAGCATGTCTCCCGGTTTCGCGCTGTCGGCATAAGCAAAGGCGACGCTCGTTCCGCTAAAGAGTACCGCGACCATTAAAGCGACAGTAACGCTCGTTTGCAGCCGAAGTTGAGCAAAGGGAGATCGTATCGATTGCCAAAACGGCGATCGTATCGGTGCGGCTATTCCCTTTTCTATTTTGCTCCACATAATTCCTTTTTCCTCGCCGGAGAGAGGTTTTACGGAAACATTATTCAATCTGGATTCTATTTCTTCGTTAAACATTTTCATGATTTTTCTATTTTATTTATTTTTATGTATATGGTTCGATCTTTGATCGCAATTGTTGAAGCGCCCGATAATGTCGTACTTTTGCCGTTCCTTCATCGATGCCGAGAACGAGCGCCGCTTCCGAAAGCTTCATTCCTCCCCAATACCGCAATCGCAATATTTCCTGATATTTCTCCGCGAGCGATTCGATATGACGAAGCAGAAATCGATGATCTTCATGTTCTTCACTGAAGCCGACATCCATTTCCGTTTCCTCAAGAGAGATATCATTTTTTTTCTCTTTGTAAAAACGGGCTATCTTTCTCTTTGTAATGAGGAAAACAAAGCCGTAAAATTCTTCCGGCGTACGATAGGAAAAATTTTTGAGACCCCTCCAGAGATCGATGAACGCTTCTTGGGTAATATCCTTTGCGTCTTCCCGTCTCTCCACATGAGAACAGGCATAGGAAAAAACCCGAGGCTCCAGACTTTCAAAAATCTCTCGAAAAGCCTCATTATCGCGATTTTTCGCTCTTTCTATAAGAATTTCAAGTGTGTCCATATTTCTATTGTCTAGTTGGATATATCCTCCTGCTACGACGTCTTCACCTGTAATATGACACTCTAGCGCGTAAAAGTTACAATTGCGAGCTTGACAAGTATTTCTTTTTTTGCTACATAGAGATTGGAGCAACCGATGGTTTGGTACAAAAACTTCCTTTTTTTAGGAGATGACAATGAGTAAAGCGGATTATTTAGCGGGAAAAGCTGACGCAATCCTGGAAGAAAAAGAAAGCGTATGGAGCGACGAAATAAACATTAAAAGATTCACAAAAGCAAAAGCCTATGCGCTGCTCGCTGCGGTCCATGAGCTTCGTGAGATTAAAGAAATACTGAAACTGCTTATACTCAAAGAATAGAAATGAAACCCGCCGCCGATTTGAACCGGCGGTTTTTTTGAAAGAAACCCCGTGCACAAAACCCGGCAATACTCGGGTTTTGTGCACGGGGTTTCTTTACCCGTAAACTACACGATCTTTACTCTGACAATACGGGAAATATCAAGAAAAACTTCGTTCCTTTCCCTTCTTCGCTTTCAACCCCGATTTGTCCGCCCATTTTTTCGACAATCAGTTTGCATACGTAGAGTCCGAGTCCTATTCCTTCCTGGCTTCGAGAAAGTGACGGCTCAAGCTGAGAGAATTTATTGAACAAACGGCTGACTTTTTTAGCAGAAATTCCTTGCCCTTGATCGGAAACCTCAATGCGGAGATTTCCTTTTTCGACGCGGAATGCCGTAATAGTAATGGTCTGTCCGTCATTTCCGTATTTAAGGGCGTTATCAACAAGATTCATAAGCACTTCAGTGAGTTTTTCTTTATCGGTATTTATTTTTGCCGTCTCGCTTTTTTCTTCGACGACAATATGTCCGTTTTTGGCCTTCACAACCATTTCAAGACTCGGAAGCAGCGTCTGGAGATATTCGCTGATGGAAATAGATTCGAGTTTGGCGGTTTCTTTTCCGCTTTCATACCGAGTAACGGTGAGAATTTGTTTGACGATATGACTGAGTCTTATACCTTCTCCGTTGATTATCGAGGGAAACTGTGCCATCTCGGGCGGCAACACCTTGAGTGAGCGTAATATATCCGAGAGACCAATGATCGCGGTCAGTGGCGTTTTTAATTCATGTGCGGCAATATTCAGAAATTCATCTTTAATTGTGTCTACTTCTTTCAACTGAACAACGTTCGCTTCAGCCTTTCGGAGCGCCGTAATATTTTCTCCGACCAATAAAAACGCATCGATACCGCCGGATGTATTTCTCATAGTCGATCTTCCCCAAGCAATATGGACGTCTTTTCCGCCGGTATCTTTGATTGGATGCTCAAAATACTCGATTCCTGTCTTATCTGATGATTCGCGTAAAAAACGAGAGTGGTCGAATCCGTCAACTTTTTCAGCAAAATCCAGAAGCCAATTTTTCCCGACAAAATCAGACTGTTTATATCCCAAAGCATCCGCCGCATTTTTATTCACTAAAAGTATTCCGCCTTTCTCATCAAGGATCACTACAAACGACGAAAGCATCTCAAAATACTTTTCCAATTTTACTTTTTCGTTCTGAAGCGCAATTTTTGCGTTCTTTTCCGTGGAAACATCCCGTACCGTCGCCTGAAGAACATCTTTTCCATTGATCGGTATTTTTGCCAAAAGAACGGTCGCAAAGAATGGGTCGCCTTTATATTTATTATGCGTCCACTCAAAGAAATTCCCCCCTCTCTCCATGGCTTTCTCAATCATCTCTTTAGCTTTTTCATCGGAACGCCTTTGGTCGGGTTGAAATTCGGGAGATATATCCCAGGGACCGAGTTTTTCAAATTCTTCACGGCTCTCGACATTAAAAAGTTCGAGTGTGGCGCGGTTGGCGTGCGTAAAATTCCATCCCGGAGGTTCGAGTATCATGATCGCATCTTTTGATGACTCGTAGAGTGCGGAATATTTCGCCTCTGATTCTTTGAGGAGGTTTTCCGCTTTTCTTTTTTCAGAGATGTCTCGCATTTGAATCAAAGCGACGGTACGGCCTTCAAACGTGGTTTTTCGTCCGGCGATATCAACTAAATATTTTTTTCCGGAAGTAGAAATAATTTCTATCTCACCGGCAATTTTTTCTCCGCTAAAAACGCTTTGAATATAGCTTTTCATCCTCTCAAAAAATTCCGGAGCAACGAGATCGGTAAACGCTTGGTGTTTATTTTCACCCCGCGATACTTCAAGTATCCTCCCAGCTTCAACATTAACCCAGATAACAGCAAGCTCTTTATTAAGAATAACCACACCATCTCTCGAATTCTCAAGAAATTCCTGATAATTCGCTTTGATCGATTTTATATCGTCATAGACGTTCAGTATTGCTGCTTCCCTGTCTTCTATGTGTTTTTTCTGTTCGATAATCTCGTTTGTTTGTTTTTTAACCTGTTCCTGAACACTTACCGACGATTCGTTTATTTTGACGGACAATTTATCTATCGCACGGGAAAGTTCCCCTATTTCGTCCGTACTATCTGTGCCGACTTTATAACTAAAGTCACCGGATGTGACAATACCGATCCCAAACAGTAAGTTTTCGATCGGACGTAAGGTTTTTCTCAATACGAAATACCCGGCGCAAACAAAAAAAAGGATGCCGCCGAAATAAAAGATCGCATCTTTCCGCAAGTTATCTGAAACGGGCTGAAAGGCTTCTTTTTTATCCATTTTTACAATAATGCACCAATCGGCGATAGGAATTGCGCTTGCCGTACCGATACTCATAACGCCGCGATAGTCAAAAAATTCCATCATTTCATTATTTTCCCGATAGCATCTGTCTGTATTTTTTGTTTCAATTTTATCGATCAATATTTTCTTTCCACCGGAAAGAGAAAGCGGCGAGAGAATATATTTATTGCGATCAACAAGAAAGCTTTCCCCGCTCTTACCGAGCCCTGACACATTGCCGACAACGGAATACAAACGATCGGTTTTGAACTGCGCAACGATAATTCCGGTAATCTTATACTCGGATACCGACATAACGGGTGCCGCGATCGAATAATAATATTCATTTGTCGAAGAAGAGTAAAAAATACCAGAAAAATACGGATCCATGTCGGCGCCAATGTTTTCTTTCGGAGATTCAATTACAATATTCTGATCGAATGGATCTGAAGAAAGAATTGTTTTTCCTTTGTTGTTCAACAAATAGATACGATCAAAATCATCGTAAGAACGGGTAATTTGTTCGATTTCCGTTTCGGCTTGTTTTTGGTATTGGTAGTCCCCTAAAGAATACGCGGTTAAATATTCTCGAAAGACGCTGTTTTTCGACAAGGTAACGACGTGCCCCATTTCATCGCTCAAAATGTCCGATACGGAATTTTTTTTTGCCTCAGCGGCAGACTGCGTCGTAAGAAAAATTTGTTTCGTCAAACTCTCCTCCATTTGTGTTTTTGCAAGAAAAAATACACCGACCGCGGCAAGAGAGCAAAGTAGAGATAACGGCAAAAGTATTTTTGTTTGAATTTTCATGAAATAACGTTCGCATTATCTTCCTCTTCTTTTTCTTTTAACCTTTTCTTGATCTCTATCATTTCCCCTTCCCTCTCGATCATCATTTTATTGACTCGAGCATAATACTCCGTTCGCTCTTCAACTTTTTTTTCAAGTGTATTCTTTTCGTTTTCAACCTTGTCAACCATCATATTGAAAGACCGTGCGAGATCTCCTATCTCATCATGAGAAAACACTTCGGCTCGTTTATCGGTATTTCCTCCGGAAATTTCCTTCGCAGCAAGAGACAGCTGTTCGATAGATCGGGTGAAGGACCGAGTAAAATATAATCCAAGGCAAAAGATAACGAACACAAGAGATAGAATGTGGAAAAGGCTTGTTTTTATCTCTTTCCACACCTCTTCTTTTCCGGCACCAAAATAAACGGCGCTCAAATAGCTGCCCATTCGCCGGTTGCTCGGGTCTTTAATCTCAAACCCATCGCATCCATAATCCAGATCGTCTATCAGTGTCGGAATGAGACGAATTCCTTTTTTAGTGTTGTTAATAATATCCTTATCGAAACATCTGTTCCCTTTGATTCCTTCAGTACTTGCAACCAAAACATCGTCCGGAAGATCATTCCATGTGTCCGGAAGTTCTGAGACTTTTCGCACGGATTCCCAATCCGCTTTTTTTAAAAATTCTTTTTCAACGATTATTGCAGATTGGTCTTTTTCTCCGTTCTGGATCGCTGTTAAAAAATGATCGGTCTCTTTCCCGAGTTCCATGTATCCCGCCAATTTTCCGTTTATATAGTAAGGAGAAACAACACGAAGAGCGAACGCCGTCTTTCCAAGCTCCATTCCGGAACTTTCTTTGTTTGTTCTTTTTGCATTTCGAAAAGTCTGCCGGGTAATTGTGTCATCAAACAAAGTTTTATCATGAACACGAAGAAAGACTTTTCCTTCGACGGTAATGAAATACCAATGGGTAATATCATACTTCGTCCTTAGTTTTTCAAAAAGCGGATGAACACCCAGATAGAGTGCCTCTCTGTCGTTTTTGAGAAACAGTTTCTGTATCTGCTCGTTTTCCACAAGAACACTGAGCGATGAAGAAAGTACCGCGGTATCATTCTTTAAAGATTGATGGTAGTTTTTTTCAGACTGTAACAGTTTTGTCTCCACCATGTCTTCTATGTGAGAATTGAAGGTTCGCTCCATACTGAATATAAAAACCCAGACGAAAGACGTGATCGTCAAGAAAAAGACAAGAAAAAGTTTGGTTCTAATTTTTACATTATGAAACATGGTCGACTTTTTAAAATTTACACACGAGCAACCTCTTTTATTTTTTCAATTAAATTATCAATATCGAACGGTTTCTCGAGAACGCCTTTGATAACATTCAGCTCATCGAATTTTCCGAGCGATTCCTGAAAAACAGGAGAAGCTACCGGCAATGCGGAAACCAATAATACGGGAATCTTGTTGAGTGACTCGTCTTTTACCATCATCTTACAGACATCAATGCCACTGACATCCGGCATCATAATATCAAGAATAATGAGATTATAGAGCGGAGTGGTTTTCATTTTGTCGATTGCTTCCTTCCCCCCATACGCCACGCTTACCATATAATCGGTTTTAAAATGTATTGCGGCACGAAAAGTCTCCGCTACCGCCACATCGTTGTCTACAATGAGAATATTCATAATTCTGATGTTTTATTACTTTTTGCTAAAGTACGTATTAATAATGTCCACATTTTTTTCGAGATGTGTAATGTCTTCAGTAGTATCAGCTGCGCGAGACTTCGGGAAAATCGCAGCACCATTGCCGAACGTTGTCTGATATTTAATAAGAAGAAGTGTAACAATTTCTGCCGGATCATTTTTTATTTCCAAGACTTTTCCACTATCCGAATCAACAGTAAGCCCGTCGATCCTCCCCGCCATCTCGTAAGCTCGGTCCCCTTCCGAACGGTGCATCTGCGCGATCATATCGCTCACCATTTCGTAATACATTCTTTTTCCTTTCGGAACACTGGAGTAATCGTGGAAAACAACGCGGGTTTCTCTTTTTTTCATAAAGAGTCTGCTCAAAAAAGCAAATAGGGCACCGACGGCAAGTGTGATCAGTAAGTACAAATAAAAATCGCTTTGAAAAACTCCGAATATCTTTTTCTCAACCGTAAATTGAAAATTTGAGGTTGCAGGGACGTCTTGATCTTTATAGACAATACTGCTTTCTGCGATATAGGTTCCCGGCGCAAAACTTTTCGGTATCTGAATATTTTTAATAAAACTTGCGGTGGTTTCAACGGCGACCGTTTCGTTCTCTGTGACGAGCACATTCTTTTTTTCATCCAGAATTCGATACATAACGGCGACATCCACCTTTTCTCCGGCGCCAAAATTAAGGAATTTTACCGAAATCGGCAAAAGTTCGCCGGGGGCGACACGAAGAGCGAGTACTTCTCCACTTGTCTTCACCTCCGCCCTATCGGATATTCTTGCGAGTGCCGGCGGTGCCGTGCAAAGCATGCCGAACAAGAAGAGCGGCGCAAATATATAAACAAATGATTTGTGTTTATTGAACATGTTTCTTTTTTTTATGATAATGGAAGGCCGCCAGTTCCATGGCAATCACCAAAAGGATTCCTCCAAAGACCATGAGGGGTAATGCATAATTATTTTTACTGCTCGGTGCGGGACCGATAATAACGTCAAAAAGGGTTTTCTCCGAAGAGAGAGTTGTCGTCGTCGCGGTTTTGTCGGGAACTTTTACTTTCGGTTTCGGACGCACTGACGGTTTCGGAACAATCGTCTCAGAAGGAACGGGTTTAATGACAACAGGAGCCAAAATCACATAACTGCCCCCAAAAGAAGAGTTTCCAAGAAGTACACCTTCTCCAATGTTTTTTACTCCCGAAAAATTGAGCGATGCCGGACCGGACCCGACACCCTTCACCTTCATCGTAAAAATTGTTTTATCCGAAACGGCACATCCGGGAATCCCGATCATAAACCGCGGGTTTGCGCAGGTCGGCGCCATTTGTGCCATAACTCCGGAAACAACACTGCTTTCCACACAAGAAAGATTGTTGAGAATAATCATTCCTCCGACGACGCAAACTTTTTCACCCGATGTTTGTATCGAAAAAGACAGATCAACACTCTCCCCTGTTTTTATCTCCAGAGATGGAGGAGAAACAACAAGCGAAGCCGCGAATATTCCTCCGGGAAACAAAATCAAAGTCGCTATTAATAAATATCGTATGTATTGCATATTTTTATTCGTTTTATTATTCGTCGTCTTCATTCTTAAATCATAAATCTTAAATCTTTAATCATCTTTCGTTATCCCCACTTCGCCATCAACAGTGAAAAGTCGTATTCGTCTACGATCCCATCATTATTGATATCGGAAGAATTTTTTCCGGACACCCCCCAATTCGCCATAACGAGAGAAAAATCATATTCATCAACCATACCGTCCGAGTTTATATCTGCCGATATTGCCGCCTTTACTGTTTCTGTCGCGATGTTACTGCTCGAACCCCCGCCGGAACTGATAAAGTTGGAGATGACCCGATATATGGCGGTGGTAAAATCTTCAGCTGTTACAATATAGGAAACGGTACTCGAAAAATTTTGTGGAGTGCTTGTCGCGGGAGAGATCGATGCGCCGGCAGAAATAGTGATTTCGGGGACAAGAGCGGTACGATCCGTATCGGGAGGAAAAGTAAACGATATGGTTTTGTTTTCTTCGTTTATAACACCGAAGAGTGAAAGCGAAGGAAACGAAAATGAAGTGATGGCTTTTCCGATGTAACTTTTTTTGTATGCACGAAACCCGTCCGTATCATTAGCAAGATATATATAAGTTCCGTCACCCCACACACTCGCGGCATATCCTCCATTATTGATATAACCGACGTTCGATATCATCGTCCCGTCAAAGTAATATACACGGAGACCGCCGGAATCGTTCGCGAGATACAAGTAGGTTCCGTCACTCCAAAGACTTGTCGCGTTACCACCATTGTTTATATGACCATTCTGTGTAAAGACTGTTCCGTTCTTTGTATAGACATACAGACCATCCGCATCATTTGCGAGGTAGAGATAGGTTCCATCACCCCAAACATCAAAACAGCTTCCAATCTCGTTCATTTGGCGTACTAGGTGGAACTCTCCACCCAAAAACGTATATGCTAAAAATCCCGCCTCTCCACCGGCAAAATAAATATATTCTCCATCTCCCCATACAGACATTATTTCCCCGACGCTTGTGAGCTCTCCGACCTTAACAAGAGATATTCCATCAAAAGTATACGCGATAATTCCATCAAAACCGCTTGCGAGGTAAATATAATTTTCATCCCTCCAGACTTTTACAGCGGAAACACTTTCACGATCTTCGGTAACTAGCGTAAATA
>Ga0172379_10007107_pt1 | contig 14693 bp, 13 predicted proteins | sample GrowelOW334metaG_FD_119756 | JGI IMG/M metagenome (GOLD analysis project Ga0172379, IMG submission 119756) | Groundwater microbial communities from an aquifer near a municipal landfill in Southern Ontario, Canada - Groundwater well OW334 metaG | ecosystem: Environmental > Aquatic > Deep...
ACCATTTCCGGTTCCGCCAAAAACCTATCCGACAAATTAACCAGAGAATTAAAGATTTTAAAGTCACGGCTTAAAATTGCCAAATCTTCACATGCCGTTCTTGGTCCGGACACCAGACCGGATGGTTCACCGGATTCTTCCACCACCTTGATCATTTCCGATATGAGTTTGGGCCGATTCTATCCTGCACTTTCAAATCTGGCCTATACTTGGGGAGATCGTTTGGATCAGCGCCTTGCACGCCACCTCTCTCAAACAATTATCAAGAAAACTTTTGATGATACGGTTACTCCGGAACTACTCAATCTTTCGGCTTTTAAAACTCCGGATGGAGGTTATTCATTATTCCCTTATTCCGGTTCGGACCTGGAGCTATCGTCTTTTGTCGCCACTTTAAGCAAAGATCAAGTCGACGCCATAGGCTTGGGAAATTATTTCTACCGCGAATTTTCTCAGTCCAAAGATTTAAATACGGCGTCAATGTCACTTTTCGGTTTGGCAAGTTTGGATGAGCCGGTCTTGCTTCTAATTAATAATCTCGCCGGTGAAAAAGATTTGACTCCCATAGCCAAGATTTATCTGGCCTTAGCCCAAGCCAAAATAGGAGATACCGAAATGGCACGGGTTGCCTACAAAGGTTTGATATCGCAGTATTCCGAAAAACAAGACAGTTTTATCTTCATGAAGGTTGGTGTCGACAAAGATGATTGCCTTTGGGCTACAGTGTTAACTTCCTCTCTTGCCTCGCTACTGGGTGAACCGGAAACGGATGGATTACTTGCCTACACTCTGGCCAATTCGGGAAAAGATATTTTATTGGTATCTCCCCAGTTATTAGCCATATCCAATCAAATAAGTAATCAAAAACCACAACCGGTTTCATTTACCTATTCGATCGGTGGCAAAAGAACCTCCAAAAAACTCGACAAAGGTCAAACCTTCAAACTGGAATTATCTCCTCAGGAATTATCGGGAATTACTTTCTCCGATATCGAGGGTAACGTTGGTGTAACTTCAACCTATTTAGTGCCTCTGGATCCAAACTCCGCGAAAGTAAACGATTCTGTTCGTCTGGGAAGAAGTTACTCGGTCCGTGGCACTCTTACCAACAACTTCACCGGATCGGATCTGGTCAAGGTGTCGCTACCGGTTACCTATGGAGAAATTACTCAAGATGGGTGTTACCAAGTTTCGGACCTTCTTCCTTCCGGTCTCAAACCAATTACCTCCGTCTATAGTTTTGGTTTAGATACCGCGAATATTTGGTATCCCTATGAAATAAATGGTCAAAAAGTCAGTTTCTGTATCGGGAAAGAAAATCGAACCAACGTCATCAATTACTATGCCAGAGTAATTTCTGCCGGAGAATATCGCGCCGAGAACGCACTCATTCAATCATTAATCTCTCCCTCGGTTTACAATCTTTCTCCTGCCGGCTCGGTATCCATCAAATGAGCCGCCGGGGTCTCATTTTAAGTTCAGTCATAGGCCTGACGGTTATCTTTACTATTGTTGTTTTTGTGGCAATCAAGTTTGTTGATTCGATTCAATTTTCTCCACCGTCTCCTGCGTTCTCTACCGACTTTGCCTACGACAAAAATACTTTTCTGGCTTCGGTATCGGAAATAACAATGGACTCACCGGGAGATGTGCCTCGAGTCATTATTTTGCCCCATCACCTGACAGCCTCTCCCTTAATTGCCCAAGGGATATCCCTATTGTCCTCAAAGCCTCCGGCCACTATTATCATTTTGTCTCCCAATCATGCGGATTCTGGGCAATGTCCGATTGTCACGTCCTACCGCGGTTGGGACACCCCTTCGGGCAGAATAACGGTAAACAAAGAAATATTAAAGGGATTTAATAAATCCGGATTGGTCTGTGTCGATGATGATTCATTATCAATCGAACATGGTCTTGCCGGACTTCTACCGTTTGTCAAATATTATCTTCCGGATACAAAAATTGTTCCCTTTATCCTTAAAAAGGATATCGATCCATTATTGATTAATAATTTTACTCAATACCTTACTACTTTATCGAACAAAATTGTTTTGCTGGCTTCAGTTGATTTTTCTCACGGTTTGTCTCAACCGGAAGCCATAAAACGGGATGCCGTTACCGGTCAATTCATCCGCGCTTTTAATTATCCGGAGTTGTTACGACTATCCTCCGAGTATGTCGATTCGCCGGTATCTCTGGTTATCGCACTCAAACACCTTGAATCTCTCGGTGCCCAACCTTCCTTTCTTGCCCATACCGATTCTTCCTTATTTAATCACTCCACCACGGAGGTTACTTCGTATTTTTTAATCACCTCTGGAAGAAACACTCTCGAGTCTTCCGACTCTTCATCATTTACACTGGTTTTTGGAGGGGACGTCATGCTCGGACGGACCGTAAATACTAGGATAAAAAAATACTCGGACAATTCCTGGCCTTTTCGCAAAGTTTATCCGTTACTCTCTTCCGGAGATATTACGATGGTAAATCTTGAGTCACCTTTCCGCTCCGGCTGCCGGCCGACGGACGGAGGAATGATTTTTTGTGCCGACCCTCTATCGGTCGAGGGCTTAATTTTGTCGGGCGTCGACGTGGTGACCTTAGCCAATAATCATATTGGCAATCAGAAAGAAGAGGGCATCAAAGAAACTCTGTCCGTTCTGTCTTCGGCCGGAATTTCCTCGATTGGCCAAGGCACCCCTTATATCAAAAAGATAAACAACACCTCGATCGCTTTTCTGGGGTTCAACGATATTCCACCATATATTTCCGAAATTTCAAACGTTTCCCCGGAGATAATAAAAAATGAAATATCCCGGGCCAAGAAAAATGCCGATTTGGTTATAGCTACTTTTCATTGGGGCAATGAATATAGCCTGCGTTCTTCACGTCAGGTCGAGTTGGCTCATCTGGCTATCGATTCGGGGGCGGACGTGGTCATTGGCCACCATCCTCATTGGGTTCAGGAAACCGAAACCTATCGGGGGAAACCCATCTATTATTCTTTGGGAAATTTGGTTTTCGATCAAATGTGGTCCGAAGAAACCAAAAATGGCTTAATTGTCAAACTTACTTTTTCAAACAGCACTCTCATCGAAAAAGAAGAGTTCCCCATTCATATTTACGACTACGGCCAGCCGGCTTTGGAATAATTGGAATAAAGTGTATATTTATATTAAGGTCTCAAAATTACTAAATAAAACCATGAAGAAAAAGAAATATTTACTAAAGGCTATTCCGGTAGTCATCGGAGTGATTATTATTTTCGGGATCGCCTTTCTTCTTCAGAAAAGAAATTTTAACGACCAAGGACGTGCTTCCACCAATGTTATAGTTGGACGCCTTATTACAAAAGCCAACAGCGTCTTATGCACCAAATGTGTGCAACAGTGCCCCGCACCGGACAATGTTCTCCGGGATTGTAATCCCATGGCATCATATGGTATTTCTATTGACAGTATGTGTAACCAAGCGGGAAGAGTAGAATCTTGCGGCACAACAACCTTTTGTTGTCCGGCTCCAAATGCCAGATGGACAAAAGATTTGACCAAATGCCCCAATGTAACTCCCCCGGCAAAAACTCCATATTCATATCTCATTCTTAAACCAGGGGGTGTTTGTACGGCCCTGGTTGTCTCCAAAACATTGGCCGATCCATTGTTAAACAAGCAAGTGGTAGCAACAGGTACGCTGAAAGAACCATACTTTTATGCTTCACAACTTGTCGAAGATAAGCCGGGTTGCGATGCAACACAGAGGGATACCCCGGTAACGGCCAAACTCAAATTTCCCAAAACGGGAAAAGTTGCCATCTTTACCATGTCACCGGTACAGTTTCGGGCAGATATCGTACTTACGGGACCGAAGAATATTACCTTAGGTGATGTGTTAATTGATAACAAGGTTGCCAAGGTTTCGAAAGCGTTTGATGTCGTAGCTGGTGAAGAATATACTTATTCCTTTAAAGTAATTTATCCTAGCCCTGTTGGAAAGAAGGCCGCGTATGGCTGGATTCCTCCAGCCGAAGTCGGGAAATGTGGTCCCAAGAAAAGTCCCGGTAAGGACAAATGTGGTGTTTTGTGGGACATAAAGCCGTTGATCGATTATGCCAAAGCAAACTCGTCCAGTATCACCGGTATTAAAGCCGGAGTTAACGAGGCGAATGTCGGATGCTGGGCTGATCCCAGAACAAATAATCCTCTTGAGGACTACGATTACAACGATTGGGCTATTGTATTTGGATACGTTGGTTCTCAACCTACTCCAACAACAACATCAACACCGACAATCGCTCCACCTACCCCAGGTACCAATCGGTTACCGTACTTTACTACGTCTCAACTACCTTCCGGTGTCGTTAAAAATTTTTATTCCGGCTACATAACGGCAGAAGATGCAGATATGGATACCAAACTTGAAATGTCTATCACAGGCCTGCCGGCAGGGTTAATGGTCGGACCCTGTGCTGTTCCTTTCTCCGGTGGAAAAATTTCCTGTTACATTAGTGGAGAGCCGACAGCCTCCGGTTACTTCACCGTTAGCGCAAGAGTAACTGATAGCAAAGCTGGAACAGCGAGCAAAAGCTTTGGATTGTCCATCCTCCCGCCTAGTACTCCCACTCCAACCCCAACTCCTTAAGGGGAGTCGGGTACAGCCGGCTGGCTATAGAATAACCTAAAAAATTCTGATATACCTAAATTAGTATGAAATACTTCAACCGCGTCTTGGTGTTTGTCTTTACGCTTATTGTTGTTCTTTTTTCTTCTCCCATTCCTACACACGCTTTATATATCGAAAACGGAAACTCCGTCATCATTCCGCAAAATAAAAAAATCGACGAGTCGGCTCTCATAGCCGGTTCTGATTTGATTATCGATGCCGATATCAACGGAGATCTCTTCTGCGCCGGCCAAAATATTACGGTCAATGGAAAAATAAAAGGAGACGTTCTTTGTGCGGGCCAAGTTATTACGATTAATGGGCTGGTAGACGGAAATGTCCGCGTCGTTGGACAGACGGTCGAGATAAACGGCAATGTGAACAGAAACATCATTTCCCTGTCCCAAAGTCTTAGGGTTGCCAAATTTTCTCTGGTAAAAGGGGATGTGTTTTTTGGAGTTCAGAACGTTGGCTTTGAAGGCTCACTCGGTCGTGATCTTCTCGGGGCTGCGGAAGAGCTAACCATATCCGGATCACTGCTTCGAAACGCAAAGGTCACCGCCTCAAAAATAAACCTCATCGATTCCGCCAAAATTGGAGGTGATTTTGAATACTACACAGACAATCTTGGCACTTCTTCAATCAGCGCCAAAAATGTTAAGGGAAACATTTTAAAACACGAAATCGAAAGAAAAGAAATATCCAAAAATGATGTAAACAAAGTTTCTTTTTTAGGCAATATCTTTAGCAAAGTATTCTGGATTATTTCCACCCTATTACTCGGTTTTGCTTTGATTTATTTTCTCAAGCCTGGGTTGGTATCAAGGGTTGGAATCATTTCTCATTCTCCATTTGTCACCGGCTTGGTCGGCCTAGCCGTTTTGATATTGACACCCATTGTCTTTTTCCTGTTGCTGGTTACTTTTATTGGGGCACCATTTGCATTTGTTCTCCTCTTGGAATACATAGTGTCAGTCATGTTAGCCTCGGTCTATCCCTCAATAGTTTTTGGCAAATGGATTTTGAGGGATTTATTCAAGAAAAAAACGGAAGGTTTTTACCGGCCACTTATCACCGGTACTGTCTCTCTGGGATTAATAATGGCCATACCATTTATAGGTTTTATCACCGGGTTTATACTCCTGTGTCTTGGCTTGGGAGCTACCTTTCTTTCCTACCTCCCTCACTACTCTGGTCGGGGTACTCAGAATTGAACTGAGATCGCGCGCACCCCATGCGCGCATACTGCCGTTATACTATACCCCGAAACGAACCTGCTTATTTTACCATGTAACCCTATCTTGCGAAAATAACCCAAATAGATATAATGACTCTAGTTACTAAAATACCCGAAGAAAATGCCAAAGAAAGCCAAAAAAATTAAGGAAGAAAAATCGGTTTCCAAACCGGCTGATAATAACGCCCGCCTTACTGCAGTCAAGATTGCCATGCAACAAATCACCAAACAATTTGGTGAAGGAGCTATTATGCATATGGGTTCGGATCGTGTCGATGAAAAAATTCCGGTCATTTCTACCGGTTCAATTAGTCTGGACCTGGCTTTAGGGGTTGGTGGTTTTCCCAAAGGCAGGATCATCGAAATCTACGGTCCGGAGGCGTCGGGGAAAACAACTTTAGCTCTTCACGTTATCGCCGAAGCCCAGAAAACCGGGGGTATCGCCGCTTTTATTGATGCCGAACATGCTGTCGATCCTAGCCGTGCCAAATCAATTGGGGTAGATCTGGACAGTCTACTCTTGTCTCAGCCGGACAACGGCGAGCAAGCGTTGGAAATTGCCGAAACCCTTATTCGTTCCGGTGGAGTGGATGTTTTGGTTATCGATTCCGTGGCCGCCCTTGTTCCCAAATCGGAGATCGAAGGTGAAATGGGGGATTCCTCTATGGGTTTACAGGCCAGATTAATGAGCCAAGCTCTCCGGAAAATCACCGGCGCTATTTCCAAGAGTAAATGTATTGTCATTTTTACCAATCAGCTGAGAGAAAAAATCGGCGTGATGTTTGGCAATCCCGAAGTCACCACCGGTGGTAAAGCACTCAAGTTTTACGCCTCTATCCGTATCGATATGCGCAAAATTGGGAATATCCAAGAGGGAGATGAAATCATAGGCTCCCGTCACCGTGCCAAGGTCGTCAAAAACAAAGTGGCCTCTCCTTTCCGGACGGCCGAATTTGACGTCCTCAATGTCGGAGGCATAAGTAAACTTGGAGATCTTATCGACACGGCTATTGCTTACAACGTATTGGAAAAAGCCGGTTCTTTCATCAAGTACGAAGGCGAAACTCTGGCACAAGGCCGGGAATCGGCAAAAGCTACCCTGGCCGAAAGACCTCAGGTTATCGAGAAAATTAAGCAACAGGTAATGGAAAAGGTCAATGCCGGAATCCAGCCAGAAAAGTGATCTAAGGCAGTCTCTTATTAAGTATGCCGGCAGAATACTCGTAGCCAGACCATATTTCCGGTTTAAACTTCGTGAAAAATTGTTTCAACGGGCGCAAAAATTAGGTTTCGCCGACTCCGGTTCTGTCATCGATTCTATTATCGATGATCTGGCCAAGAGTGGCTATCTGGACGACAGTTATCTTTCGGAAAGCTACGTCAGGCGTCAACTCTCCAAAGGTTACGGTCCCAAAATTATCTCCCTCAAGCTCCTGGCTTTGGGTTTGGATCGCGAAACGGTCTCTTTGGCTCTGAAGTCTTCGGCTTCGGAGGAGGCCGAAATTGCCTCAATCCGGCAGTATTCACAAAAATATGCCCGCTTGGACCGGCGGAAACTAATCGGGAAACTCTATTTTCGAGGCTATTCGGGCCCCATTATCAAAAAGGTATTTGACGGGGACTACTTGGAAGACTAAAATACAGATACTAATCATGTTAGTCATTCAAATTACGCAATGTCCGATCTAAATCATACTAAAAAGATCCCCGTTTGGTCGCTAAGCGACTGATTTTGCGCGCCTGTTGACTACTCATAGATTAGGTTTAATTATTTATTTAAACCATGTCTATACTGTCGATTTTCAAAACAAATATCTTTAAGGGCACTGCTCCTTCGGGAAAACCCAAAATTACTGCTCCGGAAACCCACAAAGAGCCGGAAAAAGCTCCCTCAAAGTCAGTAACCCCCGTAGTCGAGGTTCCTTCTGTGGACACGGCCGCCATCATCGCCTCCGCCCAAGCTACTGCCCAGTCTCAAGCCAGAGAGATTATTATTTCCGCGAAGGATGAGGCTTTCAAAATCAAAGATCAAGCCATAAAAGATGCTCGGATTCAGCTGGAAGATATTGAAATCCGTGCCAAAAATCTAGCCCAAAAACAACAAAGTGTGACCACCGTTGAGGAACAATTGAAAAAAGAGAAAGCCAATCTGGATTCACAAACGGCCCAAATTGAAGAAATGAAGGCCAAAATCTCCTCTCAAGCGGATTCAATGGTAGAGAAGTTGGAAAAAATTGCATCTCTAACCACCGAACAAGCCAAAAAAGAATTAATAGCTCAGGTTGAAAACCGGGCCGCCGCCGAAGCCGCCCGAGCGATCAAAGAATCGGAAGAAAAAGCCAAAATTGAGGCAGAAGATTTGGCTCGTGAAATTCTGGTTGATGCCATGAAAGCCGGTGCCACCGATTATGTCGCCGAATACACCATTTCTACCGTTCCGATTCCGGACGAAGAAACCAAAGGCCGGATTATCGGCAAGGACGGACGGAATATCCGTATTTTTGAAAAAGTTTCCGGATGTGATGTCTCGATGGATGATGGACCGGACGAGGTCAAGCTTAGTAGTTTCGATCCTGTCCGCCGCGAGATTGCCCGCCTTACCTTAATTCACTTAATCAAAGATGGTCGTATTCATCCTGCCCGTATAGAAGAATACTTTGAAAGATCAAAGAGGGATGTGGAAAATATCATGTTTCAAGAGGGCCAAAAACTTTGTCATGCCGTTGGTGTTTACAATATGAACCGGGAAATTATTGCCATGCTGGGTCGTTTCAAATTCCGTACTTCATATGGTCAAAACATGATCAGTCACACTCTGGAAGAAACCCGTATTGGAATTAAGGTTGCGAACGAAATTGGAGCCAATGTCGACGTCGTCCGTATGGGTTGTCTCCTTCACGATATCGGCAAGATAATCGAAGGCGAAGGCAATCATGTAGAGCTTGGTGTGCAATATTTGAAAAAATACAACATTTCACCAGCCGTTATCGAGTGTGTCGCCCAACATCACGAAGATGAAGAATTCAGTTCAAATGAATCCATGATCGTTTATATCGCCGATGCCATATCCGGTTCCCGCCCGGGCGCCAGACATGAAAATACCGAAGAGTACGGCAAACGGATAAAACACCTTGAGGAAATTGCCAAGAAGCATCCGGAAGTGGATGACGCTTATGCCATTTCCGCCGGAAGAGAAATCAGGGTCATCGTCAATCCGGGGAAAGCCGGCGACGATCAGCTTACGATTTTGGCTCAGGCAATTCGCGACGAAATTCGAGACACCATGACTTTCCCGGGAACGGTTAAGGTAAATGTTATCCGTGAAACCCGAGCCAGCGAGATAGCCAGTTAACCATTTTCGGAAAGCCATAACTTGCGTACATTATATTTAGATGGTAACATCAGCTAAATTATTATCAAGAATTCTGCCCGGAAAGAGAAACAAATGACCAAACAAACTCTTGTCAACATCGTTAGTAAAAAAGTCCACTTAACCAAAAAAGCCGTCAAGGAAACCGTCGATGCTTTTTTTGAAGAATCAATTTCGGCTTTGGGGAAGGGAGAAAAAGTAGTCATTTCAGGCTTTGGTACTTTCTATATCGGAAAGGTAGAAGACAAACAAGTTGTTCCTTTTGGTAATGAATCAAAACGTCAAGTCGTCAAAGGTCATAAAGTAATTAACTTTCACGTCGGTAAGCCTTTGAAGAAGAAAGTTGCCTAATGCCGTCTGTTTTCATCAACACTTTTGGTTGTCAAGCCAATAAATCGGACTCGGAAAGAATTCTTGGAGATTATTTCTCGCGGGGGTACACGGAAGCAACCAATTGGAGATACGCAGACGAAATAGTGATCAATACCTGTTCCGTCCGCCAATCCGCCGAAGACCGCGTTACCGGATTTCTTCTCAACGTCGAAAAGCATTTTGCCGGCAAAAAAAGACCCAAAATAATCCTCACCGGCTGTATGTTGCACTTCAATGAAAAAGAAATCAGAGCTCTTCTTCCTCAAATAGATGAAATTCTTCCCATCGGAGAAGTCGGTTTCAATCAAAAAGCTGTCAGGAAGGAAAAAGAAAAAGCCTTTATTCCCATCTCTTCCGGATGTAATTCATTTTGTACTTTTTGTATCGTTCCCTTTTCCCGTGGTCGAGAGCGTTCCCGTTCACTTCCGGATATTGTCAAAGAAGTCACCGGATTGGCGGAGAATGGTTACAAAGAAATCACCTTGCTGGGCCAAAATGTTAACTCTTGGGGATTGGAAAAAGTTGGCGTCGGACTACGTAAGTTATTTATGGATAAAGAGAATTTTTCTCCGGCAAGCATTCCCTCCAATCAATCTCAATATTTCAAACCTGAAGACGTTCCTCCCTTCGTAACCCTTCTTCGCGCGGTTAGCCGGATTGACGGGATCGAAAAGATCAGTTTTTTTACCAGTAATCCATGGGATTTTTGGGACGAAATTATCGGAGAAATCGCTGTCAATCCCAAGATTGACAGGTTTATTCATTTACCGGTCCAATCCGGAAGCAACCGGATATTAAAACTAATGAATCGTGGTTATACACGGGAATCTTATCTTGCTTTAATAAACAAAATAAAGAAAGCGATACCGGACGCTGTCTTTGGTACGGATATTATTGTCGGCTTCCCCGGGGAGACGGATGAAGATTTTCAAGAAACCTTAGCCTTGATCAAAGAAGTCGACTTCAAAATCGCTTTTGTTGCCCGCTACTCACCTCGTCCGGGCACGGTCTCCTCCCGTTTATACCCGGATGATATTCCGGCAAAAATCAAGAAAGAACGCTGGGAAATTTTGGATCAAATTGTCAATAAGGACAATCTCAAATCACGCCCGATAATTCCTTAAGCCGGCTCTTCCAAAGCAGCGATTTGAGTCATGTACCGCTTTTTCCCTCTCGAATACATTATATTCATCCAGTTGTCATATATTTCTATCCAAAATGGTTTTAATCCTCCTTTTTGTACTAAATCTTTGAGACTGTCGATGATATCTTCTCCTTCAACACAAATATAATCATCGTGCATATTAGACCCGCGCTCGTTAATTCTATGGGTAATATGTAGAACCATTCCCTTATACTCCACCGCACTTTCCGTTCTGCATCTGGACTCAACTCTTTTTAAGGTTTCAATTTCACCCACCATATCCTTGAATTGTCCAAAAAGTTTCACCCCAGGTTGTTCTTTGTCTTCGAATTCACCATAGATCAACCCATAAGGTGCTCTCCAATCACCGATATGAGTAAATCGCTCTTTATTTTTTGTCATGATTCGGGATTATAAACCAATATAGAAGATAATCAACTGTCTGGTGTTAAAATAGTCTGTGCCTAAATCGATATTCAAAACTCTTGTTATTTGTGGTCCCACGGCTTCCGGGAAAACCTCTCTGGCCCTTTCGGTGGCCAAGTTACTTCCCCGGGCAAACATTCTTTCTGTTGACTCCAGGCAAGTTTATCGGGAATTGGATATTATTACCGGCAAAGATATCCCCCAAAAAATATCTCCAAAAATAAAAATCTATGGTTTGAATTTAATTGAAGGGGATGAAAAATTTAATCTATCCGATTTTGTTGATTACTCTTCAAAAGTAATCTCGGAATCTCTCGCCAAATCGATTCCGTTAATTATTGTCGGTGGTACGGGCTTATACCTGAAAGCCATTACCTCAAACCTTTTAAATGTCCACGTTCCTCCAAATCCCATTCTCCGGCAAACTCTCGAAAAAAAAGATCTTACCTATCTTCAAAATTTGCTCTCAAAAATTAATTCGGAAAAATATTTATCTTTAAACAACTCGGACAGAAACAATCCAAGAAGATTAATCCGTGCCATCGAAATCACCAAATTTCAAACCGCCAACAATTCCGGGAAGGTGAGTCTCGTGTTGGATGCCAAACAGCCCACATTACCTGCCTTTTATTGGGTCGGTCTAAAATCCACCCCTGAAACTCAAAAACAAAATATTTGCCGGAGGGTTGTCGAACGTCTAAAGTCCGGAGCTATAGATGAGGTAAAAAACTTAACCGTCAAGTATCCGGATACTACCCTGCCAATTTATACCAGTCTGGGAGTCCGGGAAATCCTAAAATTTTTGTCCGGTACTATCTCCGGTCAGGAATTAATTGATCTCTGGACAAAAGCGGAAATCGATTATGCCAGGCGACAAACAGTATGGTTCAAAAAACAATCCGGCATTATTTGGTATGATAAAGACAGTGTCGATCAGGCACTCGTCAGTCTTCTAGCAAGTAAATTAATTAAATGATCAAAAAAAGACGGATAACTTTTGATATTTCCATCGGTAGTATTTTTTGGGTATTCCTTTCTTTGGCCATCGTATACGTTGCTATTCAGCTATCGGGAATACTGGTTCTCGTTTTAAGTTCTATTTTAATTACTTTGGCAATATGCCCTCTGGTCGATTGGCTCGAAAAACGCAAGGTTAGCCGGGGGATTTCATCCATAATTATTCTTCTGGCAATTTTCGGAATCATGATTGCAATTGCAATTGCTATTGCCGCACCTCTTTTTGATCAAACCCAGTTATTTTTACAAAGGCTTCCCGGGATTATCGACGCAGTCAGTCCCATCAAGTTTACCAATGGTTCGTTTGACACTCAATTTGCTACCGTTCCGGGTAGGGTCCTCACTATTGCCATGGATACTTTCTCGGCCTTTGTCAGTGCTTTTACGGTTATCGTCTTAAGTTATTATTCTATTCAGGAGATGCACAATCTGGAAAAGTTGCTGATCTTCTGGTTTGGAGAAAAAGGCAAAACTTACAATGCTATTGCCGAAAAACTTGAAGTCCAAATCGGTAATTGGATAAGAGGAGAAGTGCTTCTTATGATCATTGTGGGTCTGTTAAGTTATGCCGGCTATTTGATAATCGGTATACCATTTGCCTTACCACTCGCATTTTTTGCCGGTCTTTTGGAACTAATTCCCAATATTGGACCTACCATAGCTACCATTCCGGCCATGCTGGTTGGCTTTTCAATATCTACCAATCACGGGATTGCCGCCATCGTCGTTTCCATCATTGTTCAGCAATTGGAAAATAATCTAATCGTTCCCAAAATCATGCAAAAAGTTACCGGTTTGAACCCCATTGTCACCATTATCGCAATCATGGTGGGATTCGAATTGGGAGGCGCACTTATGGCCATTCTCGCGCTTCCTCTGGTCCTCTCTGCCCGGGTAATCTTAGCCCACGTCAGGCTAAATAAAGATACCACCATCCCCGAAATCGACTAGTCCCGCCGGCAAGACACCCCATAACATTGACTTTTAGGGCTATTTGTGGTATATTTTACCTTATAATCTTCTAATCCTCGGAGGAGCGATGAACATTAAAAAGATCTGTCACCTGCTTATTCTGTGCCTGTCCTTGATCTTGGTTGCTTGTGGCCCTACCGCCAGCGAGCTTGAGTTTACAAGTTTAAATGATTTGAACTCAAACCCCGTAGCCTATGACAAGACGACTGTCAAGGTTCAGGGTCGTGTTGTTGAGTTTCTTGGTGAGGATAGCCATTTTATTTTATTGCCGTATATTACGACCCGCCCTTGCATGATGGGTAAAACTTCGACAATCTGTACAGACATCAAACTGTCTTTGTCTCAGGTTAGGGTGGCGGAATTTCGTCTCCGGTCCGGAGATGATACGATCGTAGTTTCAGAACGAACCGGAGGGTTATACTTGCCGATTCCTATTGTTCCGGCCGGTACCCCCAGTTTGCCTGAAGGCGAAATTATCGTTGTTGGTTATTGGAGCACTAAAGCCGACGGGACGTACGTTCTTTATGTAAGCGGCTCGGAAGAAGTTGATTCATCCGCATCGTCTCAACAGTGAGTTTAAAAGACCTTCATTGCGAAGGTCTTTTTTTATTGACAATATTGATTATTTTTGTGCTAAGAAAAGTTCGAAAATCGACCAAGTAGGTGAATATAGTTCTTCGGATTTCATCTGATTTTGAAGCCTCGACTATAATACTTTATAGATGATTAAATCGAAAGCTTGGAATTGGGATATTGCACTTGCCCCTCACTGGGAAGAACCTGCACCAGAAGTATACCCTTTGTTGAAGCGGTGGCGTAGGCAAAAATTTACGACATTGTTAGACATGGGCTGCGGCGTTGGAAGACATGCACTACTTTTCTCGAAATACGGCTTTAAGGTTTGTGCATGCGATCTTTCAAAAGAAGGAGTCGATAAACTAAATACTCTGTCTGAAGAGAGTGACCTTAGTATTGTTACCAAAGTTTGCGATATGCTCTCCTTGCCTTATGAAGATAACTCGTTTGACTCCTTGATTGCATTTCACGCAATTTATCATACTGACGACGAAGGAATAAAAAAGATAATAAATGAAATTATGCGGGTGTTAAAGGTTGGAGGCGAAGCATTTATAACTTTCAACACAAAGAATGGTTCCTCTTTTAGCGATCCGGACAGTAAACACTTGTCTGATAACACGGTTGTAAAAACAACTGGTCACGAAGCCGGAATTCCACATTATTACGCTAGTAAACAAGACGTCAAAGCACTGCTCGAAGGTTTTGAATTAGTCGAATTTTCTTACAAGGAAGAATATTGGCAAGATTATACTGGTACGCACTACTTCGTTCTTGTAAAAAAACTTTAGGCTATTTAATTATGTAAACAACGGCAAGCCCTTTCGGGATCCCTAGGACAATAAGCCGGATTCTGTCGTGGAGGAATATCTATCTATGCTCGAGACTTTAGGGACGGAAAAGGAACCTTGATCCCA
>Ga0172379_10007108_pt1 | contig 14691 bp, 18 predicted proteins | sample GrowelOW334metaG_FD_119756 | JGI IMG/M metagenome (GOLD analysis project Ga0172379, IMG submission 119756) | Groundwater microbial communities from an aquifer near a municipal landfill in Southern Ontario, Canada - Groundwater well OW334 metaG | ecosystem: Environmental > Aquatic > Deep...
AAACTAGCAAAAAAGGTAATGACAAACCGTTTCATGATACCCGCCCACCGCCCATTTTCCACTGAAGTTATTTATGATCACACATTATTCCATATCCAGTATTTGGTGCTCCCTCTGGAAGATCATCTGCAGCTGGAGTTGGTGTAGGCGTGGGAGAAGGAGACTGTGCTCTAGCTACTCCGACAAACATCACAATCGCGACTATAAAAGCAGCTACTGTTGCAAATAGAGTCGATTTCATATGTGGATCACCTCCTTTTTCTTTCTACGTGCGCAAACAATAGCTTGTTCACATAAAAAAAGGGGGAAAGCATGGTAAGAAACACATGAGTGAAATTTTTTGGTTATGTTTTTGGATGAAGTTTTCTTCGCTTCACTTTTTCAAGCGAATATTCGATGCGTTCATGCAGGTTGATGTTCTTAATCCTTGCAAAACGAAGTATTGAGACCAAAATATCTCCAAGTTCTTGCTGGTATGTTTCATCTTCCTGAGCAGCAATGTTCAGTTTCTTTCTTCCGTGTTCTGCTAGGTATGCCCGAGCCATTTCACCAATTTCCTCAACAAGGCTAAGTATTAAAATGGATCCATATTCTTTTGAGTATCGTTGGCCTTTGTCGATGTCACTCAATGCATTAAAGTATTGTTTGAATGGAGATTTCTGATACGCGTGTGTTGGTTTATTGTTCATAGCTCTATTTTAAGGCATCATGCAATATCTCACAAAAGAAGTTTAAGATATTGACCAATAAGTTGTGTGGCGATGATCACAACAATCCCCACACCAACATGTTCTGCTATCACAAAGAAAGGTTGTTCTTTTCTTGCTCTGGCAAGCAGATAACTGTAGACAGCAAGAATAGCTAAACCCCAAACAATACATATTGTGATAGAAAATGGATATGGAAGTGTGAGCAATGGAATCAAGAAGGTGAGCGCAAATACGAGTTTAAATACTAAGGTTGAAAAAGTAGCAACCCAAATGTTCGCTGAAGAATTTCTCTTTTGTGATTCTTGTGAAAGATGCATTCCCAAAGCATCTGATAAAGAATCAGCAAGGGCAATAGTGAGAACACCACTTAGCACGGCTTTTTCTGATTGTGTTCCAGCGTATAAACCAACAATTAAACCAAGTGTTGTAATTATTCCAGAAGCTAAACCAAAACTGAATCCTGATTTTATAAAAGCATTCACATATTTATCATATCACTCTTTCATGTGCGTTCTACAAAATCCAGGCTATAATACCATCATGCTTTCCCTTATCCCACATCCACGATTTGTACTCGTTACATTGATTCCCCATGATAAAGAACCTCAGCTTATTCAGTCGGAAATCGATGAAGCGCACGCACTTATTCAAGCCTTTGGGGGAACAGTTGTAGAGACAATTTCTCAAAATGCTTCCCACCTCAACCAAGGTACGTATGTTGGAAAAGGAAAAGTAGAGGAAATCTCGTTTAAGATTCCCAAGGATAACATTCATGTTGTTGTCATTAATGACAATTTATCCTCCAGTCAGCTGCATAATATGAAAGAGAGTTTTCTTGAACAAGTAACAGAAATTGAAGTTTGGGATAGAACAGACCTCATTCTTCAGATTTTTAAGCAACACGCAAAAACAGCTGAATCAAAACTACAAATCAAACTTGCAGAAATTCAACACAAGGGACCTGAGTTGCAAGGTATGGGAAAGCAAATGTCTCAGCAAGGCGCAGGAATTGGAACTCGAGGTATGGGAGAGACAAACACTGAGCACATGAAACGACATTGGCGTTCAGGAATTCAACAAATCCAAGCTGATCTAAAAAAACTTACTGCTGGAAGACATCAACAAATGGAACATCGAAAACAGCTGCAGTTGCCCACAATCTCTATTGTTGGATATACAAATGCAGGAAAATCAACACTATTCAACCTGTTAACAAAAAAAGAGAACATTGTTGAAGACGCACCTTTCGCAACCCTTGATAGTAGCGTTGGGAAAATATATCTCTCAAGATTACAAAAAGAGGCATTTATCACTGATACTATTGGATTTATTCAAAATCTTCCAATGAATCTTGTTGAAGCATTCCAATCAACGCTTATGGAAACCATCAATGCAGATCTCTTGCTCCATGTCATTGACGCATCAGATATCTTCTTTCCAGAAAAAATAGAAACTGTTGAAACTGTGCTAAAAAATCTTGGAATCGATACGAAGAAAAGGATTTTTGTCTTTAATAAGATTGACGCTGTAAAAGAAGAAGACAAAAACAATATCATTCAACAGTTGTCTACAAGATATACCGCCCAAGACCTGTTACTCATTAGCGCGAAAACAAGAGAAGGCATTGATGACCTTATTACCAAGATAGAGCAGAAAATTCTCGAATAGGCGGTACCCAAAAACTTCTTCAAATATTCATCTCATGTTTGCAGTTCAACCTATTGGTTTCCATCATTATTTTTCAATACAACAAGCAAAGATTCCTACAGATGTTTATCATTCCTTTTACGCCTCTTGGGAAGATGCACTGTGGGATCTGCTCGAGAGATTCAATATTCCTTATCATGCTACAGTGCTTGTGCCAGAATTTTATTGTATTGAAGTGATAAACAACATGAAGGCACATGGATTGTTGCCTATTTTCTACCCCATGGATCAATATTTTCATACTGATCCAGAAATATTTGAGACATATGTACGTCGTTATCGTCCTTCGATTGTTGTGATTTTTCATGCTGTCGGCATGACAAATAATCTTCTCACTAACACAGAAACGTGGATAAAAAGTTTACCTCTATCAAGTTTGTTAATAGAAGATTGCGTACATCGAATTGTAGATCCAACCAAAATCGAATTCTTAACAGATCGTCATTTTACTATTGATAGCTTAAGAAAAGTAATTCCCTTGCCGGGGAGCAATCTCTATTGCTCCAAGCCACTTCCAACTAAACCAGCATCAAAATCTTCGATATCAATATACCGCTATCAAGTGTTAGGTTGGTGGATTATCTTTCAACTTTTACTTTTTCTTGGAGGCATCACAACAATATCCAGATTAAAAACATATTTCTTCGCCATAGCCGAACAAGCAATGGTGAAAGGGTATTGTCTCATTGGTACAAAGAAAGGATCAGGAAAAGGATGGTGGTTATTCGAAAAATTGGCACAACATCTCAATTTCACAAAAATTCATCAAATTAAGCAGCAACAAGCTCTTACATACACTGAAAAATTACATATGCTCTCCCACTCGAAACTTTCTTTTCTTTTTCCGATCGACCCAAAAGACTATCAAGAACTACGAGGCTTCCCCGTAGGATTATTCCTAGTAAATTCTTCCAAAATCCTTGAAAATTTGCGAAATTCAGGATTATTCGTAAGATTCGAACTCAATGATTGTTTGTGGAGCAAAAAATATAAAGTCATCTATCTTCCAATGGGACTGCACATTTCACTCAAAGACATAGAAACTATTTGCGCCATATTCAAGCAGTCTCTGCAATAACAATTAAACATGAAGCGATGTATCATACGCACATGGAAGATTCATTCATACCGTTTACGGCACAAGCGTTTGAAGAGCTTAAGAAAAAAATGGAGCATTTCCAAATGCTTCGAAAAGAAGTTGTGCTACGACTGCAAGCTGCGCGGGAAATGGGAGATCTTTCTGAAAATGCGGCGTACTCTGGAGCAAAATTTGAGCTTGGAAGAGTAAATCGCGAACTTCGACAACTGCACTATTTACTAAAGAATGGAAAAGTTATCTCAAAAGCTCCGTCAGATGGAACAATATCATTTGGGTCATGTGTCACGCTTTCGACCCAGCAAAAAGATCTTCGCTTCCAGCTTGTGAGCCAACACGAATCAGATCCGTCTAAACAAAAACTGTCTATGGAAAGTCCCATTGGAAAAGCTATTCTCCATAAAAAAGCCGGAGATGTTGTTAGTGTGGAAACACCTCAAGGTTCCGTAGAATACACCATAGTTTCAGTCACATAAATAATCTTACATCCTTGTGGACGTAGGAGTTTGATTCCTGTCTTCATCATCCGTCATCGGCATGTGTGTTTCGTTTTCCATATCATCATTAGGCATCTTCTGCGTATCATCCATATCTCCACCATCCCCCTTTTCCATTGGTCTGCGATCCTTTTCGTTTGCGAAACTGAGATTGTTGGTCATAGACCCTCCCTGCATATAGTACCAAGAGCATCTTCGTATTATTTCAACATAAGTGGTTTGCAAATTCGTAATAAATGCATGAGTAAAATGCGCGACTAAAGAAGTTTATTGGTACTGTAATGCGTCTATTGGAGACAAACGAGCAGCTCGACGTGCTGGGTATATTCCAAAGAGAATACCAACAGCGGCTGATACTCCAACTGCAAGTAATACAGCAGGAATGCTCACAATAAAGGGGATATGCAAAACAACAGAAACAAGAAATGCTCCAGAAATTCCTAATACGATACCTGTTAATCCTCCAATAAATGTCATCACAATGGACTCAAACAAGAATTGTGTGAGAATATCGCGCTCTTTTGCCCCAATCGCCTTCAGCAACCCAATCTCACGAGTACGCTCTGTTACAGACACAAGCATAATGTTCATCACACCAACGCCACCAACAACTAACGAAATTCCAGAAATAGCTGCTACCATTGCTGTGAGCAATGACGTGATTGTCTTTGTTGTTTCGAGCATGTCCTTGGCACTTTGAATGCGAAAGTCATCCTCATCATCTTCTTTAAGCTGATGCTCCTCCCGAAGCAGTGTTTTTACATCTTCAATTGTTTGATTGATGATCTCTGGATCATGAACACTAATGTCGATTTCTTGAAGAGCTTCTTCACCAGTGATCTGATCCTGCAAAACAGATATCGGAAGAAATATCGCATTATTGAGAAATCCTCCAGCTAGCACGCTCGAAGAGCTTACCACACCAACAACACGATACGTTCTGTTATTAATGTTTAGAGATTCCTCGACAGGGGAAGTTTCCTCTCCAAAGAACTTCTTTGCCACCTCTTCACCAAGAACAACCACATGCTCAGAGTTTAAATCCTGTTCATCAGTAATAAACTCACCATACGTAATATCAGGTCGAAGGATATCAATCGCGTTTTGAGCCACTCCATAGGCAAGCGCATCATCCTCAACGTCATTTCCATCAATATTCACAGAACCCATTGAGAATGGAGAAACCTCCTTAATATTGGTGATCGAAGTATCCCCTTTTAACGTTTCATAATCTTCCATAGAAAGAGCATTAGATCCAGCTATCGCGCTCATTTGATTACTCCCAGGATTGATCTGAAAATAGTCAGTGCCGAATGAAGAGAGTTCATTGGTAATAAAAGCAACAGCTCCCTGCCCAATGGAATAGATCAAGATCACTGAAGTAATGCCAATAATCACTCCCAACATTGTCAATAACGTCCGTAGCTTATTGATCTTTAGAGCGTTGAGAGCTGAACGAATTATTTCAATAAATTGCATAGTATTTATTTCTTATGTATTGCATCTGAGACAATGTTTCCATCAACAATACGAATAATGCGCTTGGCATGAGCAGCGATATCTGGTTCATGCGTGATCAGCACAATCGTCCGCCCTGCCTTGTTCAGCGATGTAAAGAGTGCAACGATTTCTTCAGACATCTTTGTATCAAGGTTTCCTGTTGGTTCATCTGCCAAGATGATCGCCGGATTCATCACAATCGCTCTGGCAATAGCAACACGCTGGATTTGTCCACCAGAAATATGGTTCGAAATATTCTCAGCTTTATCCGCAATTTCAACTCGCTCTAGTGCTTCCATTGCACGTCTTGTTCGTTCAGTTGGTTTAATTCCAGCGTACATCATTGGCCGTTCAACATTATCAAGCACAGTGATACGAGGAAGCAGGTTAAATGACTGGAACACGAATCCAATTTCTCTGTTTCTTACCTCCGCAAGCTGATCATTTGTATAGAGGCTAATATCTTTCCCACGCAGTTTGTAATGTCCAGAACTTGGAACATCCAGCGCTCCTAGAATATGCATTGTTGTTGATTTTCCACTCCCTGAAGGCCCCATGATCGCGACAAACTCCCCCTCATAGATCTCTAGCGAGATACCATGCAAGGCTTCATAGAATTCACCATCCGCTAGAGGGAAACACTTTTTGACATTCTCAAGTTGAATAAGAGGTTCGCGGTTCGCCACAGTTAGTTCCCAAAAACACTTTGTCGTTTCAGTTGTTCATTAGAAAGAGAAAGGATGATCTCCTGGTTTTCTTCAAGTCCACGAGTGATTTCTGTTCGTTCTTTTCCTCGGATCCCAACCTCGATCATTTTGTATTCAATCGCACCTTTTTTTCCTGCAATGCGCACCGCTTTCCCACCCTGGTAAGGTTTTACTGCAGCATTGGGAACTGAAAGCACATCATCTTTTTGATTTGTAATAATACGTGCATCAACATTCATTCCAGGACGAAGTTGGTCATCTGCGTCTGTCAGCTCTATATATGTATAGTACCGAATCAATCCCTTTTCTTCTGTTCTAATCATATCCACTCTCTTAACTATTCCGTGGTACACCTTACCTTGAACTGCTTTCAAGTCAACTTCTGCTTGCTGTCCTTCTTTCACCTTTACAATATCATTTTCACTTAAAGAAACTGCAACTTCCGTTGCCACGCTGTTTGTGATGATTGCTAATGGTTTTGTACTCGTCGCTGTGACTGTGCTATTTGGAGCAACTGAAAGATTCACAAGCTTCCCATCAGCAGTCGCTTTTACAATAGCATTTTGAGTAGCCTGATATTGAAGATATGCACTATTTACCGCTGCTTGTGTTTGGGAAATGACGCTTTGTTGCTTTTGATAGTCTTTTTCAGCACCTTGCCATTCTTTTTGTGGAATATAGAACTCAGGCAAGTTTCTACTATCGCTTTTTGGAGCGCCATCAGAAGTTTCATAGTCATCGCTTTCCGCAAGCTCTTTATAACTGTCCCATTTGTCAAACATCGTTGCCTGCAACTTATCAGCATTCGCTGTTGCTGTGCTTAAGGAATTTTTAGCCGTGAGATAGTTGGAATATGCCAATGATTTTTCTTGTTCAGTGGCTGTACTTTTAATCTTGAAAAGCACTTGGCCAACCTTGACCTCATCGCCGTTCTGAACAAGAATCTCAGTTACAACACCATTTGTTGGCGATGCAATCACTACATTTCCGCTTACGCTAATCGAACCAGTTTCGGTAACTGTTTCTGTAATATTGCTTCTTGTGACTTTTCCGAGGTTAAACTTGCCATTTTTTGAGGGAAACGCAACGCGCTGAACAATGAGTCCACTAACAATAAGCATCAGGATAATAAGGAGGATTTTCTTCTTGAATGATAGCTTTTTGAATCGTTTGCGCATGAAATATAAATTATACTCCTTAGAGAGAGCATCGCATACTGCTTGTATATAAAGTCTTACGGTTGAAGTAATTCTTCTGGAATAAATTGTACTTGTCTTACCCCTGGAAACTGTTTTGCGGTCTTTTCAATTTGTGCTCGCAAAATTTCAACTCTGCAGGATCCTCCACTCAAGAAGTTTTGAGAATCAGAAAATTCAAGCTTCAGTATTCCTTCTTGCAGGTTTGCGCCTATGAGCTCAACACCATTGGGTGGAAATCCCGTAGAAAATCCTTGAGTTTTTTCCTCCTCAGTTAATTGACCTTTAAGCAAGAAGTTCAGCGCATCTTGGATAGGGGTATTTGTATGCGGAATAGTTCGCGATACAGGTCTAATAAACTGCATTGAGCACGATTTCTCAATATCCGACTTGCTATTATAGTAATACAACTGAATGTCACGGGTAGGTTTTTTCTCAAACCGCACCGGAATCCTCAGTACTTCAGCATTTTCCTGTAATGCTGAAGGATTGTTTTTTTCTAACACTAATGTGAGGGGTATTGGCTTCATTGTTGAGTCTGGACTAAAAGGGTAGGTAAAGAATAATGCGGTTGAAAAAGGAACAAATTCCTCTGTCATCCAATCATGCTGCGCTGTTGCTATTGCCTTACCGAGTGTATTTCCTTGCTCATCCTCCACTGTTATCAGAAAATCTCCCTCAAAATACCAGGTTCCTCGAGCTTCTCCCTTAATAGTCAGTGGATTGCTTATCGATGCGTTTGGTCTTGGTTCTTCAACGCGTATGATGTCCTGCTGTTCTAGTTCATTTCCAATATCTTGCACAAATGTTTGATTATGCGCTCGACATTGTGGCGGGTATGATTCTGCTACGGGATTTCCCGCTTTCACACACTCATCAAAGTTGGTTATTGTAGTTGTCTCTTTTTTTGTGAGAAAGAACCAATACATACCAGCCAGAGAAATACATAAGACAAGAATGATGATGATATATTTTTTCATGTGTTTTTTCACCCGTAATTCTAGCTCTTGCAATTGTTTCTCGAGATCAAGAAGGGTTGTCATACTTGAAATTATACCCCTATTTTTAAGCATATTTTAAGAATTGTTCGCTATATTACAACAATCAAAGGATCCTTTCATACATATATAAGGAGGAAAGATGAATAAAAAAATGATACTTGCTGCATTGGCAGTAACAACAATAGGAGCAGGACTCATGACAACAAGAGTCTTCGCAGAAAACGCGATCACTGATACAAATCCCATGTCAATGCTTGCGCAACGAATTTCTGAGAAGTTTGGGCTTAAGCAAGAAGAAGTTCAGTCTGTTGTCGATCAGCTGCATCAAGAACAACAAGCTACTAGGCAAGCAGAGATGAAAACCCGCCAAGAGGAGCGGCTTTCTCAACTCGTAACTGATGGCAAAATAACAACTGAACAAAAAGATCGTATGCTGAAAAAGATGGCAGAAATGCAGGCAAATCAGCAGAATGCGTTTGGCCAAATGAAAGATTTGTCCCCAGAAGAACGCAAAGCTCTCCAGGAAAAACACCGAGCTGAACTAGAAGCTTGGGCTACAGAGAACAATATCAACATACAGTACCTTATGATGGGAAATGGCCGAGGTGAAAGAGGAATGGGTGGATTTGGAAAACCATTCAATGGAAACAACAAATAGTTTCTGCTCTCATTGATAATGACAATTCACAGCTCTGGGAAACCGGAGCTGTGTTTTTGTATAGGGCACGATATTAAACTCATTGTCAAAACCCTAAAATTGTATATCATTAAGATATGGCAAAAATCAAACTTTTTCTTCTACTATTCATGTTTAGTGCAGCTGCTTTTGTTACAAGACAAGCATTTGCAACCACCGAGAATAATCATCAAACAAAGCGCGTTGTATTAAATACAAATGAAGTTGTACAGAATGATTATTTTGCAGTTGGAGAAGTTGTTGAAATACACGGAACTGTAAAAGGCGATCTCTATGCTGTTGGAGGACAGGTTTTTGTTGATGGCACGGTTGAAGGAGATATCCTTGCTGCTGCTGGAACAATTGTGATTGATGGGACAATTGGTGATGACGCCCGACTTGTTGGTGGAGAGATTACGATTTCTGGTTCACTTGGTGACAACCTCACAATCGCCTCTGGTAATATCAATCTTCTTTCTTCAGCCCAAGTTCAAGGGTCTATTGTTGGGGCAGCTGGAAGCATACATATGAATGCACCGATACAAAAAGATATAACAATAGCGGCTGGTCAAATAATCATTGGAAATAACGTAACAGGAAATGCGACATTAGCTGCAGAAGATATTGAAGTAACTTCCCAGGCAATTGTGCAAGGAAATGTGAACTATTGGAGTAGCAATGATCTCTTGCTTTCTGATGGAGCAACAATCAGCGGAAATGTGCAAAAGCACGCAACTCCACGAGTTACACCATCCATTGAGAAAAAAGATGCACAAAAGATCATGGCCTCAATGTATGGAGCATTCAAACTCTTCACGTTTATTTCAAATCTCATAACACTTATCGTTGTTGGAATGTTTGCACAGAAGTACTTCCCCCATATTCTTGAGGAAGCAAATGAAAAAATTCACACACAAGCTCTTGGATCGCTCGCCTATGGACTCCTTGCTCATATAGGAATTCCTTTTATCGCTATGTTATTGCTCATTACGCTCATTGGGATTCCACTGGCAGGGATTCTGTTCCTCGTATTTCTTTTACTTATGGTTCTCTCGGAAGTTGTTATTGCATACTGGATTGGGAATCGTATTGTTAACCGTAATACTGATAAAGGAAATGCTGGAGCATATCTGATTGGAGCCTTTTTGCTCGCTCTTGTCACTGCAATTCCATTCCTGGGAGCAATCATCAACTGCGTTGCTTCTGCTATTGGATTAGGTGCATTGGTTTTGGCACGAGAGAAAAAAGGTTAAAAACTGAAGCGAATGATTCTTGTTACGTGTCTTTTTTCAATTGAAGATATTTTTGGGCTAAAGAATCTTTTGCCAGTATATTCAGCACAACGCCATTCACGTCAAGCATGAGAACGGGTTCCATTTCCCCTTCAACTTCAATACTCCAACGACGAAGAAGTTTGGCACAGGAAGGATCAACCTCAAGTTGCCCAACAGCATCTTTTTCTTTCTCTGTATTTTCAAATAGTATAAAACGATCTGGGTAAGTTTTTTCAGGCCGTCTCATTGGAAGATTATCGTCTACATGATCAAAGTACATGGTAGAACAATAGCATTTGCAGAAATTATGTCAATGAAAAGCTTATTAATTAAAAACAAAGGCTTTTCAACTCAATAAATATTCTCTTTCCAGTTACAGCATTGTTTCCCAACACCTTGGTCAAAGAATTCTCTAACTGTTCATGCGAAAAAGGTTGAGGTGTTTTTCCAATTTTGTTTTCCATCGGGTTATTATATTCGCAACACAACGAATTTACTCCATTACGTTTATAGTGGTATATTTACCGTAATGAAAACTCTAAATCCCAGCGAATCTCCAGATCCTGCTATTTCGTCCAGGATACCACAATTTTATGCCCTATTTTTTCTCCTCACACTAGGTATTATTGGAGTCCTTCTAAACAACAATCTTCAGTTAAGAGAAGCGCTACAAAAAGCTCAATCAGCGGATCTTGCAATACAACAAATCTCCTTACCTTCACCTCAACCATCTGCATCGCCAACACCTAAACCTACAAATCTTTCAGAGAAAAAAGTGGTAAACGCTGAACTCTATGTCCCTTCAATCAATGAACAGTTTAATCATGACTGGACAGCATATATCAATTGGGATTATGGATTTTCCTTCCTGTTTCCAGCCAAATGGCAAATTGATCTTTCGGATGATCATATGACTATTCAAGGATTAACGTGTCGTGGTTGCGCAGGGGGTTTTTCAGGGATTGATGTTGAGTATACGAATAATTTGCATAATCTTCCCCTAAAAGAATACATAAAAACACTACGAAAAGGAGATATAAATATAGAAGCCTTGGAGTTGTATGTTACAAAGAACAAGAATATCGTTGCATATGTAGAAAGGCAAACACCGGGAGCAGGAGAAGGGAAAACAGCGTTTATCGCGAATAATACCAACAATGATGTTGTAGAGCTCTATTGTGGGTATTGTACGGATGCCGAATTAGATCACGTAATCCGAACATTTGATTTTGAGGTTGAACGGGACGAAAAAGAATCGTGGAACAGTTATCTCTAAGAGAGCTTACCTGCTCACAAACGTGAGTGCTTTCCCAACTTTCCCAGCACGACCAGTGCGGCCAATACGGTGCACATAATCATCATAGGTCATTGGTTCGTCGTAATTGATCACATGGGAAACGTCATCAATGTCTATGCCTCGGGCAGCAACGTCTGTTGCTAACAACGCTTTTACTCGTCCATTCTTAAATTCCTGCAATGATCGTTGGCGCGCTCCTTGGCTTTTGTTCCCATGAATAGAAGTAACTCTAAAACCTCGCTCAACAAGTTGCTCTTCAAGCTTATTGATCCCGTGCTTTGTTCGGCCAAATACAATGACTTTTTCAAACTCTTTTTGAATTAACAGATCATGGAGCACATCGATTTTGCTCTGATCACGCGCAATGGTAATGACATCCTGTTGAATATTGTTCGCTGTCGCTGTCTTTTTAACACTGACTGTAACAGGATCTTTCAGGAAACTTTTAATAATCTCTTCGGTTTCTTGATTCATGGTGGCACTAAACAACGCCGCATGACGATTTGTTGGTAATGCTGAAATCAGATACATAATGTCTTTGCGAAATCCAATGTCCAACATTCTATCAACCTCATCCAGCACAATATTTGTGAACAGCTCACTATTGAGTGCTCGACGATCTATTAAGTCTTTCACACGTCCAGGAGTACCGATCACAAAGTGAGGATTTTGTCTCAAATCCTGCATTTGTCGCGCTATGTTGCTCCACCGATACACAATGTAATTCCCAACCGCAATCCATATGCAAATGCTCGAAGTTCTTCGAAGATTTGCAACGCAAGCTCGCGGGTTGGAGCCAGAATGAGTACACCTTGATCTCGATGATCCACGATTTTGTTGATGAGGGGCAAGAGAAACGCTGCTGTTTTTCCTGTACCAGTATTGGCAACACCGACAACATCTTTTCCTTCCATTAAAAGAGGAATTGCCTGATCTTGAATAGGCGTTGGCGTGGTGTAGCCATGTTTGAGCACATTTGCTAACAATGCTGGTGTTAATCCAAAATCGCTAAATGAATGCTGAGCAATAAATACTTCTTCAGTTTGAGCCATGGTCGCTTTATTCGTGTAGCGAGCAATGTTTGTTGTTGGCTGAGATCGAGTAAATTTTGATCTGCCTGAATAATTGTTTGTACGCGAAGAGTGGTAAGAATTTCCACCACGGGAATTTCCACCATATGAACTTCCACCGTACGAGCTTCCGCCATACGAACGACGCTTTTGAGAATGAAAACTAGAATGAAACATAGTTCCTTAAAATTGTTATACTAGACGGAGAGAATCGCATCTTCCGCCTAATCGTTACATGAGGGGAATTTCAAACCGAAGACTCGTTATTATGACAGGGATATCCTAGATGTCAAGTTTACTCGAGTAGAATAGCTTTATTTCCCCGCGTATCGCTCCGCAAGGAGTCTGTATTGCCTCGAACGCATCGCAATCAGAGTGACCACTAATCCCACCATCCCAGATAGCGTAAATACCAAGGCGATTCCCCGACTTGGACCTACCCCGAACCAGTTACCAATAAGATCAGCTCCGCTACCCGTTGTCATAAAGGGAATAAAAAAGAGTTGCGTGATTGGTCCAATCAAAAAAGCAGTGAGCGGCGAAGCAGCTTGCTCAACACTGTGCGCAAACCCAAACACCCTCCCCTGGCGCTCATGTGGAACAACCTTTTGAATAATGGTTTGCTCAGTTGCCTCAATAAAAGGCATCAAGATCATGTAGATCAAGGCTCCTACCGCAAGAAGAATGATTGAAGGTTGAATAGTGAAGAAAATACATACTGTCCAAAGAACCATGTTGATACGAAACAAATTGCGTACTGGATTTTCCCCAAGCCCAAATCGTGCAATATATAATCCTCCAAAAATAAATCCCAAACTCAAAACTCCCCACAATATTCCCCAAGTTTGTACAGAAACAAGCGAAAGCCCATAGGCATCCATCAAAGCCATAAACACTCCGCCAACAAAATTATTGAATGTGGTAAAGAAGATCAGTGCAAATAATCCTGGAATTGCCCGAATCGCGACAATTGTTCCTTTCACATCAATCTTGTTCGGATGAGCATCAGAATGTATGATTTTCTTTTCAGCAATGGGTATTGTGAGTAAATGCAGGATTGAAAGTATGGTGAGCACCACAGCAATAGATAAAACCCATGTCATACCGCCAAAGGCAAGCACAATGCCACTTGCAACTGAAGTGATCGCAAAGGAAATTCCCATCACGGTTCCAAACATACCATTTGCTTTGTCACGCATATCTTCGGGAACAAGTACTGTCACTAATGTTGGCACAGCGATTGCATAAAAGCTGCCCATAATCACACCGCCTAAGAGAAGTAGGATGAACAACCAAAGTGCTGGGCTTGCAACTGAAGAAAACGCTGAGGCTGGAAAAATATTCACAAGGATTAGACTAAGCGCAAACAATACTAATGTCACCACACTCGATCCTAAAAGCACATACTTCTTGCGGTGATGGTCGACAATTGATCCAAACCAAAAACTTGAAATTGCAGCAGCAACTAAAAATGTTCCACCAACAAGGCTTGTGGAAATAACAGAACGTGTGGAAAGGTATGCCCAATAGGTTAGCGCAAACCAAACAAAATTGTTCTTAATTGCAACAATGAGCGCATTACCAAGTAATTTGTAAAAATCTTTCATATGAAGATGCTATCGTACAATGCCACCGATCACTCTACAAGACAAAAAGAAGAGTAGATTGAGGATTATAAAAAAATACTGTATGTTTTTCAAACCCATTGTAAACGTATTTGTAAACGATCTCGTGAAGAAAGAGGAAAAACAGCTCAAGCTGAATCACTAAACACCCTCTCAAAATATTTCCGATGTTGTGTAAAGTCGCCTTCTTTTCGAGCTAAATGGATACCAGCCGCAACAACCATTGCATTTTTCAATCGTGGGCCATTATATTCTGGATACAACTTTAGGATACGCTGATCAAGAGCCATCACTTTCTTCAACCATTCATAGAGAGTGTGATACATACGAGAAAC
>Ga0172379_10007109_pt1 | contig 14691 bp, 15 predicted proteins | sample GrowelOW334metaG_FD_119756 | JGI IMG/M metagenome (GOLD analysis project Ga0172379, IMG submission 119756) | Groundwater microbial communities from an aquifer near a municipal landfill in Southern Ontario, Canada - Groundwater well OW334 metaG | ecosystem: Environmental > Aquatic > Deep...
TCGCTGCTGGTGAATTTGATCATTGTCTGGCTCACATTCCGTCATTCCGATCTCGTCATAAAACTGATGGGGGACGGTGGAACAAAAGCGTTTGCGAAAGTAGCCGCGCTATTCATGGTGGCAATCGCCGTAATGATGATCCGCGTAGGTATTCAAAACATCCTCAAATAACAAAGCGAATTCGACGTTTTAGAATTTTCTGGCATTCACGTAAAAAATTTCTATGCTTCAATCCGTTCATCAACCCGCATTACAACAATCGTCACCAAAAACAACATTGATCATGCTGCACGGCCGCGGAGCAGATGAGCACGACCTGTTCGGCTTGAAAAGTTATTTCGATCCTCGCTTGGAGATCTACTCTTTGCGCGCTCCGTACGAGTTTGAATGGGGCGGCTATGCATGGTTCGATCTGTTTGAGGATGGAACGGTGGATGAAAAAAGTTTCCTCCATAGCAAAACAGAAATTCTTTCGTTTATTTCTTCTTTGAAGACAGATAAACTGTTCCTGCTCGGTTTCAGCATGGGAGCGATCATGTCATACGCGATTGCTCTGACGCAGCCGAAACTTTGCGCAGGCATACTCGCCTTGAGTGGATTTGCGCCAAAACAGCTTGAGGGAGAATACAAATTGAGCGAAATGCAGCACTTGAACATCTTCATTTCTCACGGGATCAACGATCCTATCATTCCTGTTTCCTCGTCACGGAAAACAAAAGAATTGCTCGCCGCTTCCAACGCACGCGTTACCTACAACGAATATCCGATGGCACATCAGATCAACGAAGAGTGTTTGAGCGACATTCGCCGGTGGATGCACGATCGCTTGTAGTCATTACGGTGTGACGCGGACTACAGACGGGTAACAGCACATTGAATTTCATTTTGTAATTTTCTATCATTTCAGAAATCTTTACCATCATTTCCTGCGGGGGGAAATCGTTTGTTCGTATTAATAGCCATCCTATTGTTCAGCAGCAGCGTTTCCGCACAGCTGCCTCCCGGACTTTCCACTTCCAAGCGTATCACGCAATACCGGCTTGATACGTGGCAGGAGGTCCAGGGGTTGAAGCATAACTCTATTATTGCACTTGCTCAATCCTCCGACGGATATCTGTGGCTGGCAACATACGCAGAACTGTATCGCTTTGACGGGGTGACGTTCAAAAACTATGAAACGGTTCTGAATAATACACAGCCGCGTTCGCTGTATCAGGATTCACGAAAGCGATTATGGGTTGGTACGACGAATGGATTATTTTCCTATACTAACGGCATCTTCACGCGTGTGATAATTGATTCCGCGTTGCTCCAATCCACCATCAGCTCCATCGTTGAACTCCATGACGGTACGCTGCTCTTCGGCACGCATTCCGGTATTATCTCCTATGACGGCAAACGATTTCATGACCGTTCGGTTGAATTCGATGTAGCTGGCATCACTGTCTGGTCCATTACTGAAACAAGCGACGGCGAGATATGGATCGGAACAGATAAAGGAGTGCGAAGAAAAACCTCGTCATTCGTAGAACAAATTGACACCACCTCTGGATACCTGCAGCATAATATTGCACGGTCGATCATCGAAGACAGGTTCGGCAATATCTGGATCGGCACCGCAGGTGGCGGAATCACCCGGTACCGCAACGGTGTCTTTTCCACCTTTACCACAAAGGACGGCCTGTCGAGCAATGTCATCCGCGTTCTGTATGAAGACCGAAACGGCAGTGTGTGGATCGGCAGCAGCGGCGGCGGATTATCGCGGTATCTGAACGGACGCTTTGAATCTTTGACAAGCGTTGACGGATTGACAACCGATGTTATCTGGGCGCTCTGTCAGGACCGCGAAGGCTCACTGTGGATCGGCACCGGCGGCGGCGGATTGAACCGTCTGCGCGATTCGCGTTTTACGGCGTTGACAAAAAAAGAGGGAATCGGAAACAATTTTTTATGGACCGTCTATGAAGATAACCGCGGTGCACAATGGATAGGTACGAACGGCGGCGGAGTGACGATCTGGGAAAACGGAACCGCACGAACCTATACGATCGGTACCACGCCGCTCAGCAACATCGTTCGGACGATTCTTGATGACAGAAACGGTACAATGTGGATCGGCACTTCGGACGGAGTGTTCACGTCGCAGTCTCAGCCGCCGCATCTCTTCCAACGATTCGGGGCAATCAATGCAAAGAATATCCTGACAATCACCAAAACAAATGACAATATCGTCTGGGTCGGAACGCAAAACGAGGGACTCTTTTCCATTGCTCGTCACCAGGTGCGCAGGTACACGACAGAAAATGGATTAATAAATAATTCTGTCCGCGCAATCACACAGCATCCGGATGGAAGCATCTGGTTCGGGACTGACAGCGGTATTACCATCCTCACCTCGTTAAAACAAAAAAAGGAATGGAAACAGTTCGCACATAATGAATATTTCGTCAATGATGAGATCAGGGATATTTATATTGATGCGGAGGGCATCGTTTGGGTTGGTACGGACCGCGGCAGTTTACGAAGAATCGAGAAGGATCTTGTAACCCAATTCGGTCCAGAACAAGGATACGACGCACTTGCTGTGCACGAGATTCAGGAAGATGATCTCGGATATTTCTGGCTGACATGCAACAAAGGAATCTTCCGTGTCAGCAAAAAAGAGCTGACGGCGATCGCACGCGGTAAACAACAACGTGCGACGTTTACATTGTATGGTATCGTCGACGGTATGGGGAGCGCCGAATGCAACGGCGGCAGTCAGCCGGCTGGGTGGAAAATGAGGAATGGAACGATCTGGTTCCCGACTATGAAAGGGGTAACAATCGTTGCTCCGCAAAAACTCCCGACCAATGCGATCATCCCACCGGTGTACATTGAAACGATTACCGCGGACGGAAAAAAGATCGATGTGAACAATGCGGTGGCAGAACTGCAGGCCGGTACGAATCGCACAACATTCAGCTTCAGCGCGTTAAGCCTGCTGGCGCCCGAGCTCGTGCAATTCAAGTATATGCTGGAGGGATACGATAACGATTGGATTAACGGCGGAAACAGCCGGACGGTGTCATACACAAATATTTCCCCAGGCACGTACACCTTCCGGGTAATCGCATCAAACAACGACGGCGTTTGGAATTATGAGGGAGCCTCCGTCACTATTACGCAGCATCCGCATTTCTATCAAACCTCATGGTTCGGCATTTCTGTAATGCTTCTTTTCACCGGCGCTATTTTTTCTGCATACCGATTCCGGATCAATAGGCTGAAGGCACGCGAACGGGAGCTACAGGAACTTGTTGCAGAACGGACATATAACCTGCAGATTGAAAAAGAGCGTGCAGAACAGGCGAATCGGTTCAAGAGTGATTTGGTGAACATTGTGGCGCATGACCTGAAGAATCCTCTCACGACTATCGTCGGAATGTCCCACCTTTTGCAGGAAGAAGAGTTCAACGAGGCGGCGGTAAAGGATTCGGCAAAAGCGATCTCCGGTTCTGCGGAGCAGATGGTCGATTTAATCACCGACTTCCTGAATGTGGAATCGATGGAACAGGGTAAGATCAACCTCAACAGAATGTCCCTCAGTCTTTCTGAGTTAACCGGTTATGTTATTTCAACGAACAAGCATCTTGCGGAAAAGAAGCAACAGCCAGTGAATCTCACGGTATGCGAGCGCGGCGAAAGCATGATCTCCGGCGATTCCGAACGATTGTACCAGTCCATCGAAAACCTGTTTAGTAATGCTGTCAAATACTCGCCGTTCGGCTCACCGATTGATATCCGCGTCGAACGGAAGGATCGTGTTGCCCGTATCTCGGTGAAGGATGCTGGCGCGGGACTAAGCAACGAGGACCAGAAAAAACTCTTCGGCAAATTCCAGAAACTCTCTCCCCGTCCGACGGGAAACGAAACGTCCAATGGTTTGGGACTCTCCATCGCAAAATTAATCGTAGAACTACACGGCGGAAAGATCTGGGCCGAAAGCGAGTTGGGGAAAGGAAGTAGCTTCTTTATTGAATTGCCGGTAGAGAAATGATGGATACTCTGTGTATCGCTCGTTTCTTTTCACACCGGCTGCGAAGGCCGGTTTTTTTTATGTCTGTGTGATATATTTGTGATACATTTCATGTACTATATTGAAAAGACAAATAAAATATGCAAGGCACATTGTTAAGGTGTCCTGCATAGCACCATTACTGATGGTAATGAATTTATGAAACATGTATTGGTTGTTGAAGATGACAAGGATATCACCGAACTGTTGAGCATCCACCTGAAGGATCTCGGCTGCAAGGTGACAACAGCGTACGACGGTGAAAAAGGATTTGCGCAGACACAAAAGAACAAGCTCGATCTGATCGTGCTGGACGTGATGTTGCCAAAGATGGATGGACTCGAGATCTGCCGCCGTGTCCGCGCCGAAAAGAACAACACGCCGATCCTGATGCTCACCGCAAAATCCGAAGAACTGGACAAAGTGCTCGGTCTGGAAGTCGGTGCGGACGATTATTTGACGAAGCCGTTTTCTGTGCGGGAATTCATTGCCCGGGTAAAAGCGGTCTTTCGCCGCACCGAAGCGATGCAGAAAGAGACTTCCTCAGCGGAAAAATCATCGTTGATTGTTGTCGGAGATTTGGAGATCGATCGCGAACGGCGAAAGGTGCAACGCAGCGGAAAACGTCTGGATCTTACGGCAAAAGAGTTTGACCTTCTTGTACTCTTCGCAACACATCCCGGAAAAACGTACACGCGCGAGCAATTGCTGGAACTTGTCTGGGGATATCAGTTCAACGGATATGACCACACGGTAAACTCGCATATCAACCGTTTACGTTCAAAAGTAGAGGATGATATGTCGAAACCGAAGTACATCCTTACTGCCTGGGGTGTCGGCTACCGGTTTGCAGAACCGGAAGAAATACTCGGGGGACATCGGTGAACAAATTCTTCCGATCGCTGTATTGGAGGATCTCCGCTACATTCCTCGCGGTATTGATCGTGCTGTCCGCGGTGTATATTTATATCATCGCCTTTTCCGCCGACATGTATTTTCAGGAGGCGAACCAGCGGTTAAGCATGCCGATCGCTCAGCGTCTGCTCCATCATTATCAGCCGGTGGTGAATCATCAGCTGGACTCCGTCCGCATGGAGGAGATCTTCACGATTCAAAAGCTCTTCAATCCCAGCATCGAAGTATACGCTCTGGATACTGCCGGGAATGTGCTTTCCCATTGTCCATCCAACACGAAAATATGCCGCATGACCGTCTCCATCGATCCGGTGAAGAAATTCGTCCTCGGGAAAAAACCGGAATTTTTGATGGGCGATGACCCAAAATATGCAATGGAAGAGAAAACGTTTTCCGCCGCGGAGATTAAAGACGGCAACACGGTGATCGGATATCTGTATGTGATTCTCGGCAGCGAGGAATTTGAGAACAATTTCAAGATGCTGGCAGGCAGCTACATTCTCAGCATCGGCACCCGGGCAATGACGATCACGCTTATTGCTGCAGCGATTGTTGGACTCATAGCGCTGCTCTTCATCACCAGAAATCTCCGCACCATTATACACACCGTCCGCGAGTTCCAAAAGGGGAACCATGAAGCTCGGATTCAACTCTCATCCAAAGGCGAACTGAATGAACTGGCAACATCGTTCAACGAAATGGCCGACACCATTGTGAGCAACATCGAAGAGATGAAGGCGATGGACAATCTGCGGCGCGAACTGGTGGCCAACGTTTCACACGATCTTCGCACGCCGCTCGCCACGATACAGGGATATATCGAGACACTGCTCATCAAAGCAGAAACGCTGGAAAAGACCGAGCGGGAAAAATATCTGAAAACAGTTCTCTCGTCCACCGAACGTCTGCGCAATCTCGTTGAAGAGTTGTTCGAGCTTTCCAAGCTTGAAGCAAAGCAGACGCGACCGAATCCGGAACCGTTTTCCATCACAGAATTAGTGCAGGACATCAGCCAGAAATATCTGATCATTGCAGAGAAGAAGGGAATCCGATTCCAGTGCGTGCTGCCGAGAGATCTGCCGCTGATCATCGCCGACATCGCGCTCATCGACCGGGTGATCCAAAACCTGGTGGACAACGCCATTAAATTCACTCCCTCCGGCGGTGTGGTGACCATCGAATTACGGCGGCATCCTCGTGCGGTGGATATCAGTGTTACTGACACCGGCGCTGGAATCGCAGAAGAAGATATTCCGCATATTTTTGACCGCTACAACAAGGGAAGTCAGAAAAACATGTTCCAGAACGACGGCGCTGGGCTTGGTTTGGCAATTGTTAGAAAGATCCTTGAAGTTCACAATTTGTCGATCTCCGTCTCCAGCAGAAAAAATCAAGGAACAACCTTTTCTTTCAAACTTCCTACGTATCCGATGTAATTCGGTGATTGAGCAATTCTGCGGTTGTTATTTCTCTCCTGTTTTTCTACTTTGAAGGAACCGTTTTGCATTTCAATAATCCGTATGACACACGAAAAGATCCTTGAGCAGTGGGTGAAAAAGTATTCAAGCGATCTTTTTCAATGGGCCCGCCACAAAACCTCCGATCATCAGACTGCAGAAGACCTTGTGCAGGAAACATTCCTTGTTGCTGCAGAACAGATAGCTACATTCCGCAACGAGAGTCAGCCGAGAACCTGGCTGTTTGGCATTCTGAAAAACAAGATCGCCGATCACTATCGTTCGAAAGCACATCACGTTCATATCCATCTCGAAAACAACGAGTCCTTCGATCGATTTTTCGACGGCGAGGGAAAGTGGAACAAGGGTTTTGCACCACTGGCCTGGAACTTCGGCGAATTACAGTTATTTGACAATGCGGACTTTACCCGCGTTTTTGAAGAGTGTATAAAACACCTTCCCGAACATTGGAATGCATGTATTTCAATGAAGTATTTACAAGATAAAGATCCAAAAACGGTCTGTCAGGAATTGGGGATTTCTACGACAAATTATTGGCAGATTGTTCACCGCGCTAAATTACAGCTGCGGGAATGTCTTGAGCAACACTGGTTTAACGAGAAATGATTATGATGACTTCGCTGATGGTATCGTGCAAAAAAGCAACGGAATTAATCGAAAAGAACAGCATTGCTGGACTTTCTCTTACAGAAAAATTACAACTCCGAATGCATACTGCTATGTGCAGCGCATGCACGAATTACCAAAAACAATCACTGTATATCGACACTCTGTTAAAACGATCTTCCATTCCAGAAATGCCTGCTGCACCCCCTGCTGATACTTCTGACCGCATCAACACACTAATGACAAAAATCCTGAATAAAAATAATTCGTAAAAAAATTGTCAGGATTCTGCTCCGCTCTCTACTAATTTATTGTAAGCAGTATTCAATCGTTTTCCTTTCTATTACAATTTATTCGTAAGGAGTTCTCATGAATAGTTCCATTCAAAAATCCCTGATTGCCGGTGTTGTTGCAACCGCAATAATGTCCCTCGTCATGTATCTTGCACCTTTCATGGGTCTTCCGGAAATGAACGCTGCGGAAATGTTATCCGGTATGACTGGCCTGCCTATTGTTTTCGGATGGGCTATGCACTTTATGATCGGAATAATATTCACGCTGGGATACACCTTTTTTTTCCTCCCCAACATCAGGATCCACAATCTTGCTGCCAGCGGAGCGTTGTTTGGATTTGCAGCTTTTATCGTCGCACAGATTGCCATGCTCATGATGAGCATCGTAATAAAACCAATACCGGCACTGGAAAGCGGAATGGTACCGATGATGATTGGCAGCATTATTGGACACATTATGTTCGGTATTCCTGTCGCTTTCATCGTTAAACGCCAACAATAATCATTTTATACGGCCGTGATAATTTCGTGATACGTTTGGTGTATCTTGTGCATGTTCAAATTCATTTTTATTCACCATCAACAGGAAATATTTTGAAAAATCTTTTTGTCAGTCTTTCGCTTATTCTTTTAGTCGCCGGTTGCAGCGACAAGGAATCCAACACGGTGAATCAAAGCACTGCAACAGTTACCGTAACCGATGCTCAATTGTATCAACTTGCATTAACAACACACAAGGCCGCATTTTATAAAAATTCTCCCGATACGATACCCGGGAACAGCGGCGCTGCTCATGCGGGAAATATTCTTGTGTGGTATAATGCAAAGGCAAAGGATCAGCTCGACGCACAGGGCAAAGTAAAAACTTCTCCCGCGTTTGCCGATTCATCGCTGATCGTGAAAGAGATCTTCAATGCAAGCGGAACAAAACTGTTTTATGCAATCATGTTCAAACTATCAACTGCTTCCAACAAAGGAGCCGGGGACTGGGTGTGGGCGGAGCTCAATCCGGACGGCACGCCATTTTTGTCTGCTGCGGACAAAGGCACTGCGTGTGCAAGCTGTCACGCTGGCGGTGTTGCATATACGCGTATGAACGACGCACATCCGTAGGAATCTCCTCTTTTTATTTCACTGTTGCCACAAAGAGTTGCACGACTATAATTCGGACAGAAACATCCGTTGTAAAACTAAATCACACACTTCATCAATACAAGGAGTTTTCATGAAAACGAATAAATTCACCAGCCTGTTAATGACTGCAGCGGTTGCGGGCATGTTAAGCGGATCTGTCGCCATTGCGCAGGATAAAGCACCGGCAAAAGCAACAGATAAAAAAGAGGCGAAGAAAGACGGTTGCAGCGGTAAGGATGGATGCAAAGGAAAGGATATGAAGAAGGGGAAAGATATGAAGAAAGGAAAAGATGGTTGCAGCGGCAAAGATGGATGCAACGGACACGATGAAAAGAAGGGCGAGATGAAAGAAGAAATGAAGAACGAAACAAAGAAACCAAATTAATATCCTGTGTCTCAACACGAAAGCCGCTGAATGCGGCTTTCGTGTTCTATTGGTAAACTATTTATGACAGCAAACAAATGGAATATCCCGGACTTCGGTTTTGGTGTCGGGCTCCGCAGCGTTCATTACAATCACATATTGGAACACCATCCGACCGTGGATTGGTTCGAAGTGATCTCGGAAACGTATCTCGAAGCCGGTGGTCGGGTGAAATATGTTCTTGATAACGTAGCAGAACAATATCCTATTGTACTGCACGGCGTCTCCCTATCTATCGGCAGCAGTGATCCGGTCAATTTCGAATATCTGAAATTGTTGAAAGCGCTTGCAGACCGCGTCAAGTCGCCGTACATCTCCGATCATCTCTGCTGGACAGGAGTGAATGCGCACAATGTCCATGACCTGCTTCCCATCCCATACACAGAAGAATCCTTAAAACATATTTCCGCAAAAGTGAAACAGGTGATGGATTTCATCGAGCGTCCTCTTGTGCTGGAGAATGTTTCCACCTATGCACAGTTCGCATCATCGACAATGACGGAGTGGGAGTTTCACGCCCGGTTGATGGAAGAATCGCAATGCGGCATGCTGATGGATGTGAACAATATCTATGTCAGCGCCTACAATCATGTTTTTGATGCAAAAGAATTCATCGACCGGATCGACCCGTCGTTGATCTGCCAGTATCATCTTGCAGGACACACGAACAAAGGAACGCACATACTCGACACGCACAACGATCATGTGATCGACGCAGTCTGGGAACTCTACCGGTATGCATATCAACGGACCGGCGGGCGAAACACATTGCTGGAGTGGGATGAGGATATTCCCGAATTCCATGTGGTACATGAAGAAGCGTTGAAAGCAAAACGATATCGAAATGAAAAAACAGAGCCTTCGTTCGCATCGGCAGTGAAACCGACTGTTGCTCCGAAAATGCGAGTAACGCCGCTGGAAAAGAACGAGCTGGTGAATTCTATGAGCCATAAACTATAACGCATGAAACCGACGGTACCGCTTAATACCATACAGCGATGGATGCAAAGCGTCATCGAACATCCCGGTTCGAATGAGGAGGCGTGGAAGTCCGAAGAGGCGCAGCGTTCGCTTCCGTTCGAAGAAGCGTATGCGAATGTACTTCCTTCTACAGCACTTTCACCGGTGGAACGGATCGGCATCTACCGCCAGATGTTCTTTTTGCGAATGACGGAATCCATGGCGATCGATTACCCGGGAGTGAAATCCTTTTTGGGTGAAGAACAGTTTGACCGCGTAATTGTTGAAGAATACATTCGGAAGTATCCGTCGCAAAGCTACACGCTGAATCATCTCGGCAGGCATTTTCCCTTGTTTATTCAAGAATCCTCTTTGCCCAACCGGGATTTTCTTTATGATCTGGCTCGACTGGAGCTGTCCATCACCAACATTCTGGCGGCGGAAGAATTGCCCGTGCTGTCTGCGCAACAAATTGCGACGGTTCCGCAAGAACAATGGGAAACAATAACACTGATTCCCATCGCAGCATTGGAACTGTTGGAATTCAATCATACGGTCTGTGATTATCTTTCCGCTGTTAATGATGAGATGACGCCGGCGGCGCCGCAAGAGGAAAACACATTTGCCGTTGTCTACCGGAAAAATTTCCGTGTGTTCTGGGAAGAACTTTCCGCACAGCAATATGTACTGCTCAGCGCGTTGGTATCCGAAACTCCATTCGGAAAGGCATTGGAAGTTCTCATTAACCGTTTCCCGGGAACCGAAGAGACACTGCAGCAAGAACTGTTTACATGGTTCAACGAATGGGTGGGAAACGGATTGTTTTCCCGCATTGAAGTTGCAGGAGGATGAGCATCATATTCCGACGAATGATTTCTTTTCGAATAAAAACTGACAACACTTTTATCATACATAACAAATCAGATTTTTCATGAATACAATGCTCTTCGAACGATTGTTCCCGTTTCACAGGAAGTACGTCTCTGCCGTCTCATTGCTTCAACATCCGCTGCTCTTGTTGATCCGGTTGTACTGGGGATATGATTTTTTTCAAACTGGATTGGGAAAATTGAACAATCTCGATCGAACAATAGAATTCTTTGCATCACTGAACATCCCGTTCCCGCATGTGAATGCGATCGCTGCCGGCACCACGGAACTGGTCTGCGGTATATTACTAATGATCGGACTGGGTTCGCGGTATTTTACGGTGCCGCTGATCGTGATTTTGTGTGTGGCGTATGCTACGGACGATTACGAAGCGCTCTCAAATATCTTTAAAGATCCGGAATCGTTCGTCGCTGCAACACCGTTCCAGCATTTGTTTGCATCGGTTGTCATTCTTGTGTTCGGTGCCGGGAATTTTTCGGCTGACGGAATTCTGCGGTGGCTGAAGAAACGGCATTAAAGGAAACGTTTCACTATGTTCCCTCAGACCCTGCAATCATTGCGGGGTCTTGTAGTTTAAGGAATGCAATCATTCCATGAGTTGTTCAACTTCAAAATTTTTCCTATCTTCTACCACATTTTAATCGGGTATCATTATGCGCAATGTTGTCGTAACAGGTATGGGGCTGATTTCCCCCCTTGGTCTCACCGTACAGGAATCGTGGAATAATGCGATCGCCGGCAAATCCGGCGTCGGATACATCACAAAATTTGATAAGGAACGGTTCACCACAAAAATCGCCGCGGAAGTAAAGGGATTTGACCCTAAAAAGTATTTTGATGCAAAAGAAGTGAATCGTTGGGATCTCTGCATTCAATTTGGCATCGGGGCGGGATTGGATGCCCTGACCGACTCCGGGCTGCAGATCGTACCGGAGAATGCTGAACGGGTCGGCATCATCATCGGTTCCGGCGTCGGAGGACTGATCGGTATCAGCCATACCTCTCTGAAGCTGGAAGAGGGGGGACAAAAACAGGTCTCTCCATTTTTTATTCCTTCTGTCATCATTAACATGATTTCGGGCCTCTTGGCAATCCGTATCGGCGCCAAAGGGATCAACTACGGCGTCGTCTCCGCCTGTGCAACAAGCAATCATGCTATAGCGGATGGATTTCATGCCATCCAGCGCGGCGAAGTCGATGCGATGATCGTCGGCGGTGCTGAAGCATCCATCACCGAGATCGGCGTAGCGGGATTCTGCTCTGCACGTGCGATGAGTAAACGAAATGATGAACCGGAGCGCGCATCACGTCCGTTCGACAAAGATAGAGACGGCTTTGTGCTTGGCGAAGGCGCCGGCGCATTCGTCATTGAAGAAGAAGAACATGCAAAGAAGCGCGGGGCAAAAATTTACGGGCGCATTCTCGGCGTCGGCATGACGGCTGATGCATTTCATTTTACCGCTCCGCCGGAAGATGGCGACGGCGCTATGCGCGCGATGAAACTTGCGATTCAACACGCAGGATTAAAACCTGAAGATATAGATTATGTAAATGCGCATGGAACATCGACCGGACTCGGCGATATCGCGGAAACCAAGGCGGTCAAACGTCTGTTCGGTGACCATGCAAAAAAGATTATGGTCAGCTCCACAAAGTCCATGCACGGCCATTTGCTCGGCGCTGCTGGTGCGATTGAGGCCGTGTTGACAGTGCTGGCGTTGAAAGAGGGGATCATCCCTCCGACCATCAATCTGGAAAATCCGGATCCCGAATGTGATCTGGACTATGTTCCGAATGTCGCCCGCAAAAAAGAGATCCGGTATGCACTCTCTAACGGATTCGGATTCGGCGGAACAAATGCCAGTATCTGTTTTGGAAAAGCGTAATTCGTGGAACCATTAATGTCATCGAGAATAGTAAAAATAGGTTTGGTGCAAAACAGTTGTTCGGCAGACGGTCAATCCAACATGGCTAAGGCTATTAAAGGAATCCGGGAAGCCGCACAAAAAGGCGCCAACATTGTTTGTTTGCAGGAACTCTTTACGTCGCTTTACTTTTGCGATGAAGAAGACTACGCGCCGTTCGCGCTTGCAGAACCTATTCCCGGCAAATCCACGGAAACATTGCAATCCGTTGCAAAAGAACTCGGCGTGGTGATTATCGCATCGTTATTTGAGAAACGAGCAGAAGGTATTTACCACAATACCGCGGCGGTGATTGATGCGGATGGTTCCTATCTGGGAAAATACCGGAAAATGCATATTCCGGATGATCCCGCATACTACGAAAAATTTTATTTCACTCCTGGCGATCTCGGTTTCAAATCCTTTGCAACGAAATTTGGAAAACTCGGCATCCTCATCTGCTGGGATCAGTGGTATCCCGAAGCGGCACGGCTGACGGCACTCGCCGGCGCAGAAATTCTTTTTTATCCGACCGCCATCGGCTGGGCGGACAGCGAAGATCCTGCGGTGAACAAGATACAGCATGATGCCTGGGAAACAATCCAGCGCTCTCATGCGGTCGCAAACGGCATTCCCGTTGTTTCTGTTAACCGTGTGGGACACGAGGGAAACCAAACATTCTGGGGCGGTTCGTTTGTTACCGGTAATCAGGGAGAGATCCTCTTTAAGGCTTCGCATGAAAAAGAAGAAGTGAACGTTGTCGAAATTGACCTCGCAAAATCCAATGCCGCTCGCGTTCATTGGCCGTTCCTCCGCGACAGAAGAATCGACGCGTATTCCGACATCACTAAACGGTTTATTGATTAACTCAATGAACAATCAACAATAAACAATTATCATTGCGAGATTATGCGTGTTGACAAAAGATACTGTCTTATATAAAAAGGCATTTATTTTTTCAGTTAAGATCGTATCTTTGTCGCGGTTGTTGAAAGAAGAAAAGAAAGAATATGTTCTGTCGAAACAGTTATTGAAAAGCGGCACCTCCATTGGAGCGAATATTGCCGAAGCGAACGGGGCCATTTCTCAATCTGATTTTTCTGCAAAAATATCCATCGCATATAAAGAATCCTTAGAAACAAAACACTGGTTAGATTTGTTGAAAGAAACCAGCCTTATTGAAACAGAGTCTCATTCTTCGTTGCACGAAAACGCCGATGAGCTATCAAGGATTTTGTATTCAATTTTAAAATCAACACGCATTCAATCTCAGTAGAATGTTCATTGCTCAATGGTAATTGTTAATTGATGAAGACTCCGAAACAACTTGGCTATAGATTTCCCGCTGAATGGGAACCGCAAACCGCAACATGGCTCTCATGGGCGCACAAACTGGAATCGTGGCCCGGTAAATTCGAACCGGTTCCGTACATTTACACCAACATCGTGAAGACGATCGCTCGGTTCCAGCATGTGCATATCAATGTGAAAGATGATGCGATGTTTGAGGATGTCGCCTCGCGGTTAACTCTCGCTGGTGTTCCTGAAAAACAGTTCACCTTACACAGGATTCCGACCAACGATGCGTGGTGCCGTGATCATGGTCCGGCGTTTGTCGTTAATCCTCATTCCGCGCAAAAGAAAGCGATCGTTGATTGGGGATACAATGCATGGGGCGGGAAGTATCCGCCGTTCGATCTGGACGATGTCGTGCCGACGAAGATCGCCGAAGAATACAACGTTCCCGTTTTCCATCCCGGCATTGTAATGGAGGGGGGTGCGATTGAGGTAAATGGAAAAGGATGCCTGCTCACCACCAAGGCATGTCTGTTGAACGAGAACAGAAATCCGCATCTCAATCAGGAACAGATCGAAACGTATCTGAAAGAATATTACGGACAGGAGAAGATCCTCTGGTTGAACGACGGAATTGTGGGAGACGATACGGACGGACACATCGACGATCTTTCGCGTTTTGTGAATCCTTCAACAATCCTCACCTGTGTGGAAGATGACCCGCAGGATGAGA
>Ga0172379_10007110_pt1 | contig 14688 bp, 16 predicted proteins | sample GrowelOW334metaG_FD_119756 | JGI IMG/M metagenome (GOLD analysis project Ga0172379, IMG submission 119756) | Groundwater microbial communities from an aquifer near a municipal landfill in Southern Ontario, Canada - Groundwater well OW334 metaG | ecosystem: Environmental > Aquatic > Deep...
ATCAGCTAACAATACCCTGCCCGCATCAACTTCATTAGTTTTTTTAAATAGTTTTCCAAATCCAACATTTGCTTTAAATAATTTCAATCAAAATATTGGTTCTCTTTCTGGATCTGTTGGAACTATAACTCTTGGATCTGCCACATTAACAACAGGAAATGATAATACGAACACAACCTTCTCAGGTGTTATTTCAGGAAATGGAGGCTTGACAAAAGTAGGATCTGGGACATTTACAATATCAGGAGCTAATACATACTTAGGAGAAACATTAATTAGTGATGGAATTTTAAAAACTGACATTGCAAACGCTTTATCTGCTTCTTCAGCTGTAATTAATAATAGTACTTTTAATTTAAACAATTTCAACCAAAGAATTGGTTCTCTTGCAGGAAGTGGAAGCATTAATCTTGGAACTCTGAGCGGTTCTACATTAACAACTGGAAACAATAATAGCAGTACTATTTTTTCTGGAACTATCTCCCAGACAGGTGGCTTGATAAAAGAAGGAACTGGAAAATTTACACTTTCTGGAAACAATGCTTATTCAGGAAATACTTTAATCAATAACGGTAATCTTGCTATCCTAGGATCCCTTACATCTAACATTATTACTATACAACCATCAGGAATACTATCTGGAAATGGCACCGTGACAGGATCTATTACAAGTAATGGAGTAATAAGACCAGGAGCATCTGTAGGCACACTTTCTGTAGCAGGACCTGTTACATTGAACAGTGGATCTGTTTATCAAGTAGAGTTTAATACCACATCATCTGATTTATTAGATGTAACAGGAATAGTAACTATTCAAGTCGGCGCAAATGTAGAACTTATTCCAGATTTTTCAGTAGGGGCATATCAGCCCTTCCAAAGATATACAATAATTCAGTCTGGAGGTGGAGTTTTTGGGACATTTGACAATATTATCACAGCATTTCCTGCTTTCATCGGAGAATTGAGTTATGACAATCCTAACACAGTAGATTTAATAGTAAATATTGTTCCTTTCACTGCTCTTGTTAGAAATGGTAATCCAGGTGCAGTCGCAGAGTATTTCGATTTTCTTTCTACTCAAATTGAAGGAAGTGATTTGGATGATGTGATTGAATCTCTTCAGTTTTTATCAATTGAAGAAATGAGAGAAGCTTTTGATCAGCTTCATCCTGCTATTTTTAAAGGACTATCTTTAGTTTCCGAAAGCAATGTTGCAAGTGTCAGATCGTTAATCAATCAAAGAATTGCAGAAATTTACAATCCAAACTGTTTAGGCAAGTGTTTCGGCTGCCAGAAATATTCTTTCTGGGCCGCTCCTTTTTATGATAATTATACACAAAAAAATATTCATGGTTTAAGAGGATTTGATTCCAATATAGGTGGATTTTCTCTTGGTTTTGATAATCGAATATGTAGAAATAATTATTTAGGAATTCGAATTCGTCTCGTGGTAAAGCTGATATCAACAGCTATTATTTAGGGTTATATTACTCATGGTCTAATGCAAACGCTTTTATCAACACATCTTTAATCGGAAGTTATAATCATATCAAAGGAAAAAGAAAAATTGAGTTCACAAGAGTATCTAGAATTGCTAAAAACCATCATCAGGGAGAAGATTTAGATCTTCATTTGGATGGAGGTCTTATTTTTAATAGGTGCAATGCTTTTTCGATCCTCCCTTTTGCATCTCTTGATTACTTCTATATGAGAGAAGATGGATTTACGGAAACCAATGCCGACAGCTTAAATCTGCATGTAAAAAAATCAAATTACCATCTATTGAGATCTGAAATAGGATCACACTTCAATAAATGTTTTCTATGCAGAAAAGATCTGATCGCTGATTTAAAATTAAGTTATGTCCAGGAAACAAGATTTGATGGAAGGCATTATTCTTCAAATTTAGTTGATCAGAGCGGTAGTTTTGTTGTTTCAGGCATAAAATATAACAGGAACATATTTTCTCCTTCTCTTACAATATCAAAACTATTTATAAAAGATAATATTTCGGCTTCAATACGATATGATGGGGAATTTGGGAAGAAATACATAAATCATAATTTAAGCGCTCAGATTGTAAAAAGTTTTTGAAAATTACATTACAAAAGCCAATTAATTTAGTCAGACGACTCTTTACCTATTTTTTTAATTTTTTTTATAATTGTCTGATTTACAAATTAAAATTATTTGGCTTAAAATTTCAAGCAATAAAAAATATAAACAAAAAATTTAATTAAAAAGTTAAATGTTTGTAAATTTAAGAAACTTAAACTTTTATTCACTTGGTAAAAAAAACAATTTATATATAAAATTTTACAAAAAAAATAAAAAAAAGAAGAAATATGAGTACACCAATTGATTATAAAATCGATATAAAATACCCAACAACACTGGAATACACTTCTTATGAAAACATTTTAGTTACTGATCAGCAACTAGAAGCCATTCGTTTTATCATGAATACTCTTTCGCTGGGAATCCTTAAATCTTTAGGATCAATAAGTGCTTTAGGAAATAAAGCACCAATTTTAGCAACTTTGCATCCATTAAAAAATTTAGCAATTATTATAGCAGATGATAATCTGAGAGAAAAATATAATACCATATATAATAAGTTTAGGTTTGATCTTATTAAGTCCAATTTTTTTGGAAAATTCAGCAAGGCACTTCAGGCTCCTGTTTGGAGACCTACTCTTTTAAAACCTGAATTTCTTGATGGTTTTGCGCAAGAAATTCATAAAGATCGCGATCGACTTAAGTCTCTTATTGAAGATGGATTAAATAATAATCAATGGGATGACTTTTTTAAAGAGTTAGGAAAATAATATTTTTCTTAAATATTTTTTCTAATCTTCTTCAGGAACTACCTCTAAAAAACTTAAAACAGATTTCTCAATTACAAAAAAAATCTCCAAAGACTTTTATCTTAAAAAATCTTTGGAGCAACGTTTGTAAAATTATTTTCTATTTTTTTAAAAAGTTATAAGTTTTTCCATCGGCAGTTATCTTCATGGTTTCAACAATCTGATCATTGTTTTCATTGAGACCAAAATTAATTTTCACATCATTTACTTTCAAAAAGAAATCTTTTTCTGTATATGAAAACATGGTAATTTCCGGATAGTAGCCCCATTTTATAGAAAGTGTGCTCATATATCCCTGGTCCTGCATATTTATTTTACAGATAGAACCATCTTCAATATTTTTATACTCGCCGATGAATTTATAAAGCATCATTGGTGTGATGATTACTTGTTCACGATGTTTTTTTAAACGCCATTTATCATTCAAAATGCGCTTGCCGATATCATATATATAAGCGCAAGAATTCGAGCAAATAACTACCCCTTTTTTTGTTTCAGGGCAAAATCCGATAAAAAGCTGATGTCCTCCTGTTGCTCCGCCATGATACATAAATTCCGGCATATATTTGTAGGTGATATTCCATTCATGACCTACATCTAAATCAGGAACATCCTGTTTATGCCTAGCTTTAGTAGTTTCCTGCATAATTGGGAAAAGATCTGTTTTATAAAAACCTAAATAAGCTTCTATAAATCTTGCTAAATCTTTTGCTGATGAGTGCAATCCGCCAGCTCCATCAAAAACAGCGATGTCCCAATGAGGAACAACTTTATCTCTAATATGAGCCTGAGCAAATCTCTCTTGCATTTCCTCAGTCAAATGAACCCTAGTGCTATCCATTCCAAGAGGATTTAGAATTCTTTCTACAACAAGATCCTCATATTCTTTATTTGCCTGCAGTGAAAGTACAAACCCTAAAAGACCCATTCCGACATTTGAGTAATTATACTGCACTCCTGGTTCATTTCTTAATTCACAAGTTGATAAAAAATCATATAAAAAAGGCACTGAATATTCACAAAACGGATTGTACATATCGCTCATAATAAAATTATGAGGCATATAATCAAATCCAGCGGTGTGGGTTGCTAAATTTTCTAACGTAACTTTTTTTCCATGATAAGATGGTGTTTTAACAAAGGAAGGTAAAAACTTATCAATCTGATCATCTAATTTTACCTCTTTTTTATTAACCATTTCTGCTAACAATAGAGAAGTAAAAATTTTCGAAATAGAGCCTGTCTCGAAGATTGCATTTTCATCAATAGGTCTTGAATCATTTACTCCCATTTTTCCATATTTATAAAATACTGTGCCACTTTCATCTATTAATCCAATAACCATTCCTTGAGTATGCCCATTATCCACACATTCTTTCATTACCTTCTGAATCTCCTCGCTGCTCATTGAAAAAGCAATAAATGGTATAAAAAGAATTAAAAAGATTATTTTTCTGATAAAATTCATAACTAACATCCTTGTTGGTTTACAAATAAAAGGTATAAAATTTTACCTTGAGATCAAAAAAATAACAACTAATGGTTTTGAATTGGGTCTTGAAATATATAGCTTTAGAAATAAAAAGAGTAAATTCTAAAACATTAAATTTTAAAATTTACCCATAAAAAAATTATCTATTTAACGCTGCTTGAGCTACTGTATTTGCGCTTGCAGCTGCTGCATCAACAGATCTGGAAGAATCTATAATATTAGCTGATTGTGTAGGATTATTATTTATTAAAGACCATTTATCAACAGTTTTATTTTCATAGTCAACTCTATGTGTTGCTTCTAGAATTTCAAATCTTCCGCCTAGATCCTGTTCAGTTCCAGCGAAGTCTGGAGATCTAGACTGATTAATAGGGTTAGTCATAATTTTATTTCCTCTTGTATGAATTATATAAAAAAATAAATAATATTTTATAATTGCTTAAACATCAATTAATAATTCAATTTATTTAATGAAATGAGATTTTAAAAACAATTTTATTTATATAATTAATATTTTAATAATATTTATTAAATAATTTATTTACATTAAAAGACCTTAAACTTAAAAATTTGTAAATCTTAAGTAGCTTATAACAAGACACTTGATCATTTAGACAGACATAAAACCATTTCTTTTTCTACAATTCAATAGGCTTTCTGAACTGTACAATATATTATTATTTTTAAAATATATAAAACAATAAATAAATTAATATAATTTAAATTGATTTTATATATAAAAAACAATACAATTATAGAATAATTTTTAAAGATTGTTAATATAAATAAATAACAATTTATTATATAAAAACGGAGAAACTCAATGACAGCAGTTTGTTATGATCCTTTTGCAAAATATAGAGGACCCGACTACACTCCTTTTCCTCCTATGGATCAATCATTTTTTTCACGTATAACCGATGCAGCCAGTTACGCAATGAATAAAACTTGCAAAGCTGCAAATTATGCTTTTGATAAAGTTTCTGGAGTTGCAAAGCCTTTGATTTTTTTATCTTTATTTAGCGCATCATCTGCTTTAACAACCAGCTTAATTACGACTACAGTAAACACAGCTTTTTCGACACTTTATAATAGGGACTTCTCCCAAGTCAGCGAAAATTTTAATCAAAATGAATTAATCGCGAATGCTTATTCAGGCTTGTATGCTTCAATAATTGGACTTGGAATCCAACTCTCTTCTAATTTATATCAAAATGGTAGCCTTCCATCATTTTCTGAAAAGAAAATCTCTGCTATAAAAAGCGGTGTCAATCTTGGAAAAAATGTTAGTATAGGATCTTATTTTATAAAAGCTCAGAACAAGATAATATCCTCAGTAATGCCAAGTGCCATCTCAGGTTGGATTTTTACTGGGATCGGCATGTACGGTTTTTATCAGTTAGGAAAAAGAATAATCGGCAAAAACTAATTTTTACTTCCAAAAATCTTTTATTAAGAAAATCTTCTCATGATTAAAAATAATTATTTGATTAGTTTCAGTACATCATAAGGCAGATGCCATTTTAAAAAAGATTGATGATCATCTGTTTCGATTTTCGTGCATCCCCCATTTTGTATATCAAATTCTAAATCCGAAGTTGGAAACAAAAGAAGCGAAATGATTTCTTTTATGGAAGGCATATGTCCGGATATGAAAAAGCTTTTATAGCCTTTACCCAAGCTCTTAAGAAATTCCAGAGTTTCTTCAGCAGGGACTTGTGGTAAAATTTTATCAGTTTGAATCATCATTTCAATTGGAAAAAGAAACTCATGAGCGATGATTTCTGCGCTCTGAATTGATCTTTTTTTTGGTGAACATAGAATTACATCAAAATTGATGTTTATTTTTTTTAACGCTCTTGCACTCTTTTTTATTGTTTGAATGCCATCTTCAGTTAATCCCTCTTCCAAATCCACATCAATTGTGTTGGCAAGTCCGTGTCTCATTAAAAAAAGTTCCATAACAAATCCTTTTAAATAACTTATATATTTTTTTATTTTTTTAAAAAATAATAATTTTCAAGTAAAATGATCTCAAAAATAGCAAAATTGGAAAATAAATGAAAAAAATTGTAATTGTCGTTTCCTTAGTCATGATTTTTTTGATAAAGCTATACCACTACTATTCATATCCTAAAATATTAAAAGAAGTTAAAAAATCTGACGCACTTGGGATTGTAAAAAGTGTAAAAGAGATAAAAATAAAAAAGATTAAAAACCCCATTAACGCCTGCATAGAAGAAAATGAAAACAATTATATTTTATCTTTTAGACTTAATGAAAAAGACAAAGATTATATCGGCATTACCAACTTAGATAGCGATCTTGATGAAATTGATGAATATAAAATTATAGATGTCAATAGCACAAAAGCCGAAGATGCCAGGGTCTTTAAATATGCCAACAATTATTATTTGCTATTCAATGATCAGCTTCCTGTAGAACATACCTATAGAGCAATGCACCTTGCAAAATTAAATGATAGAAAGGATAAAACAGATTTCATAACCACGCTCGATCTGCACATAAAAACAATTGAAAAAAACTGGATTCCTTTCATTAGTCAGGACTCCCTTTTTTTTGCTTACGGCCTAGTCCCCCACAAAATTCTTGAGCTAAAAAACCTCGAACAAAATGATCTAAAGCATCTGATTTTCCCAAAAAATATAGGTTATTCCAGATTTTTTTGGAAATGGGGTGAACCTAGAGGCGGAAGCCCTGCTAAATTAGTTGATGATGAATATCTTGCTTTTTTTCACAGTTGCTTCGGAAAGACAAAAAAAAGAAAGTTTTATGTCATGGGAGCTTATACCTTTCAATCAAAACCTCCTTATAAAATCACCAAAGTATCAAAGTTTCCAATACTTTTAAGCGATTCAAAAAAGACTAGAATATATTTTCCTACAGGCTTTGTAGTGAGAAAAGAAAACAATAAAGATATGATTTATCTATCATATGGAGTAGATGATAAAATTTCAAAAATTGCAATTATTGATAAAGACAAGCTTTTTGAGAGTATGAAAGAGGTTTACTAATTTCTGTTAAAAAATTAAGCGCTGCTATATTCGAAAACAACACGATTTTGCCAAAATAAGAGGAAATCGGGTAATGATCAAAAAAACCAATAATTAAAAAACTAAAAATTATACAGATCGAAATAATAAATAAATCATTTATACAGTATTTAACAGCATTAAAAATAATTGAAGTTAATAAAAGCAAAAAAATCATCAAAGCCAAAAATCCGCTTTCTGATGCTATTAAAAGATAAATATTATGGACATAAGCCCTTTCCAGTTTTTGATTGGAATATTCATCTTTTTTTATTAAAAAATTTCTAAAACCAACTCCTAAAACAGGATTTTTTTTAATCATTTTTTTTGCAACCTGACTTAATGAAGAACGTAAATTATCGCTTTTGCAATTTAATTCTTTTGCTTTATTTGACTGAAAAAGACTTCCAAGCAATCCTCTTTCTAATATAAATTTTGAAAAGACACATAGAATTACGAAAGAGCATGTTAAAAAAATTAGGCCCATTTTTTTTACATCATTTTTTTTAATCTTCATCAGGATAAAAAACATAAATGAACTGCAAACAAATGCCAGCATTCCTGCTCTAGAAAAGGTCAGGATCAAAGCAACTAGCTGCAGGATCAAAAAAATGCTAAAGACTATCTTTTTTTTACTTTTATGGATCTGATACATAGTCAAAATTAAAGATATGTTTAAAAACCCGGCAAAAACATTAGGATGCAAGAATGTACCGTGGGATCTTAAATAATCACCATTTTTTGAATGAATAATATTACTAAATATCCCTAATGAATTTTCAGAAATATAAATTTTTGCAGAATGTGAATTATTTATACTAAAAAAGGGTTCATTTAAAAACGATAGTCCAAGAGGTCTTTGTAAAATAAATTGTAAAATACCCACAATAGACTCAAAAAAGGCAAATATAAAAAAAAGCATAAAAAAGCATTTAAAAACAAACTCATAATTTCTTCTAAAATATGTTGTTAAAAAAACAAAAATTAAAAACATGGCAAGAGAAGCTCTAAAAAGATCATAAAAAGCTTTATGATGGATCTCGCCATCAGAGAAAAAAATAGACATTCTAGATAAGCATATAAACAAAACGATTAAAGAGGTGTTCAATGAAACATATTTCTTTAATTGATCTTTTCTAATAAAAAAAAACGCAGCCGTTCCAATGAAAATAAAATCAAAAACATTAACGTATTTATTTAGCCCGAAATATTTTTGAAAGTTATGATCTAATATTCTGAACACAGCGGGCAAAAGAAACAAAATAAAAATTGCAAAAAATGCCTTTAGGTGAGATTTTTCAATTTTTAAATTAAAATAATTACTTAAAGTCATATAATCTTGTAAAAAAGTTATTTTTATAATAAAAATCAATTATAGGAGTAATTATGAAAAAAACATCGTTTTATTTCACTTCTTTTTCTCACAATCTTTCTATTAATGTTTTTTTCAAATCCACAATTTATTTTATTTATAAATTAAAAGCCATAGCTTTAAAGAATTTTTAAAACCACGAAAGACATATGATTTTTTTTTCTAATTTAAATACAACAACTCTATCTTATAAAAAACTTTCCAAAGATATTTTTAAACAAGAAAAAATTTTATTAAAAAAAAGCATTGCTACTTTTTAAACAGAAATTAAAAAAGGGATAAAAAATGAAGAAGTTCTTTTTGATTTTCATACTAATAATTACATCAAAAGCTTTTTGCTGCACTACTATCTTGGTAACGAAAAAAGCGACAAAAGATGGTTCTCTTATCGTAAGCCATAGCGATGATGATGAGCTTGGGGATCAGAGAATCGTATCTGTCCCTGCAAAGAAAAATAAAAAGGGCGATAGACGGGCTATTTACCCCGATTTAACAACCAACTATCCTAGATATGTCGGCAAATCATCTTCAAAGGCCTATGATATTAAAGGATATAAGCCCACTGAACCTCTAGGTTATATCGATGAAGTTGCCAGCACTTATAGTTATTTTGACGGGAATTACGGAATTATAAATGAAAAACAACTTTCTTTGGGAGAATGCACAAATTCAACATATTTTTATTATGATCAGGAAATTGGTAAAAGAATTATGGGAATCGGTCAATTATCTAAAATAGCCTTGGAGCGATGCGATAAAGCAAAAGATGCAATTCATCTTATGGGAGCTCTTGCAGAAAAATACGGGTATTATGGCTATGGAGAAACCTTGTTAGTAGCAGATAAAGAAGAAGGCTGGGTTTTTGAAATCAGCTGTGATCCGGAAGGTGAATCTGCGATTTGGGTAGCAAAAAAAGTTCCTGACGGAGAGGTTTTTGTAGCTGCTAATCAATTTAGAATCCAAGAGATCAACCCTGATGATCCTGATATTTTATATTCATCAAATCTTTTTGATCTTTCAAAAAAATATAATTGGAATAAAAACAAAACTCTAAATTGGCTTCAGGCTGTTTGTCCTGGAGAGTTTGATCATCCATATTATTCTTTAAGAAGGGTATGGAGAGCATTTGATCTGATCAATCCGTCTTTGAAATTAAGTCCTTATGTTGAAAATGCATTCACAAAATATTATCCATTTTCGATCAAGCCTCAAAATCCTTTAACAATTGAAGACATCATGAAAATCCATAGAGATCATTATGAAGGGACCGAATTTGATTTAACTAAAGGGACTGCTGCAGGACCTTATGGCTGTCCAAATAGATATGTTGGAAAATATGATAGAGTAGATTTTCCTAATAAAATGAAAACAAAATTAAAAGGCGCGTGGGAAAGATCTATTTCAATTTATTATACAGGTTATACCTATGTTACTCAAATAAGAGACTATTTGCCGGATGCGATCGGTGGCATAACTTGGATCGGCTTTGACGATGCATCCTTAAGTTGTTTTGTACCATTTTATGCAGGAATTAATGATCTGCCAAAAAACATACAGTACGGTTCTCCTCAGACTTTTGATAAAAGTAATGCATGGTGGCCTTTTAACACTTGCGCAAATTGGATAAGTTATTTTTATTATGCTTCAAAAGATATCATAAAAAAACAAAATGAACTTGAAAAACTAGAATTTGATAACCAATTGGAATTAGAAAAAAAAGCTCTTGAAATGTTTGACAAATCTCCTAAAAAAGCTAAAAAATTTTTAACAAAATATTGCATAAAAAACAGTGATTTCATCGTTAACGAATGGTGGTCACTGCTTAATCTCTTGCTTGCAAAGTATCGTGATGGATTTATCAATATACCTGAAATGGCTCAGTTGGTCGGTTACCCTAATTGGTGGCTTGAAAATGCCGGCTATGAAAACGGTCCGATAAATTACATGAAAAAATATACTCAGCAAACAAACTATTCGGAGAAATAAAAATATAAGAAGGGATATTTATGGAAACAATGCAGGCAATATTGACAAGAAGAAGTATAAGAAAATTTAAAAGCGATAAAGTACCTAAGAATATAGTTGATGAAATATTGCATGCAGCCATGCACGCTCCTTCGGCAAACAATCAGCAGCCTTGGCAATTTATAGTTATTGAGGACCGAAAAATTCTAGAAGATATTTCGAAGATCCATCCATATGCCGGGATGTGCAGAACTGCTGCAATGGCAATTTTAGTTTGCGCAGATCTAAAACTTGAAAAATCCAAGGACATGTGGCTACTGGACTGCGCTGCTGCAACACAGAACATTTTGTTATCCTCTCATGATAAAGGATTGGGCTCAGTATGGGTTGGAATATACTTTAGAAAAGATCATATGGATAACTTTAAAAAACTTTTTAAGCTTCCGGATAATATAATACCAATCTCTTTAATCCCTATAGGTTATCCCGATGAGCAAAAAAAACCAGAGGACAGGTTTATAAAAGAAAGAGTGCATTATAACGCGTATTAAAAAACACAAGTTTTAAGAGACCTTAGATCACTCTGCTAATTTTCCGATAGATTCTTTTTCTTCCTTAAGTTTCTGCTCTTGCACAATTTTGCCTCCAAAAGCATATCCCGGCGAAGCGCTGCCATCTTTAAAAACGACTCTATGACAAGGAATATTAATCGGGTCTTTATTCTTGTTTAAGGCAAATCCGACAACCCTAGGCGTGGTTTTAACTATTTTAGCAATTTCACCATAAGTCCTAGTCTGTCCGATTGGTATTTTTTTAACTTCTTGATAGATTTTTTCAAAAATTTTCATGATTTTAAAAATAAAACTTGATTTCAAATGATATATAAAGATACTTCATATTTAGTAATAAAAACAGGAAAATTTATGAAAAGAAAAATTGTTAATCCAGATCCAAATCATAAAAAAAGAATTCAAGCTGAAGAAAAAATCGAAGATAAAGAAACAAAAGAATTGATTCAAAATAATGAAGAATTAAAGATTGAGACTAAATATAAAACTAAACCTCATAAATCATGAAGTTAGTCTTTCTTGGGACCAGAGGTTATATCGAACCTAAGTCCAAGCGCCACATGAATCATGCTTCTTTATTAATTATACATAAAAACAAAAGAATAATGATCGACTGTGGTGAAACTTATTTAAATAAATTAAAAAAGATAAATCCTGATCATATAATTATCACCCATGCTCATCCCGATCATGCTTTCGGTCTTAAAAATGGGGCTCCCTGCCCTGTTTGGGCAACACATGACAGTTGGAATATTTTGAAGAATTTTCCAATTGAAAAAAAATTCAAAAAGCTCATTAAAATCAATAAAAAGCAAAAAATTGAAAAGATAAACTTTGAAGCATTTGAAGTTATCCATTCAATCAAAGCACCAGCTGTAGGTTATAGAATCTCCGTTAAAAAATCAGCATTTTTTTATGTTCCTGATGTCCTTTGGATCGAAGATAGAAAAAATGCGTTAAAAAACATTATTTTCTATATAGGAGATGGCGCAACCATTCAAAGGAACATGGTACGCAAAGACAAAAAAACCAACGCCCTTTTTGGTCATGCAAATATAAAACAGCAATTTACCTGGTGTAAAAAAGAAAACGTCAGAAAAATGATAATAACCCATTGCGGCTCAGATATTGTTAAAAATGAAAAAAAGGCAAAAAAAATAATAGAAGATCTTGCTGCAAAAAAAGAGATTGAATTTGAAATTGCTTATGATGGTATGGAATTTTCATTAGATTAGAATCTTATTAATTCTCTTTATTAAATCTGAATTTAAACCTTGAAAAAAAACTATTGCCATAATAGTTTGAATGAACTTTTATTTTAATTTTTGAAAACCTGTTAAATATTAAAAGGACTTAAACATGCTTGTCATAAAGAATCAGAAGGGAATTTTTCAGTTACGCACTGCCGGCATTGTAAAGAAAGGCGAAAAAATTCTTCTTTTAAATGAACCTCATGTAAGTTATTGGTTTTTACCAGGCGGCAGAGTAGAAATGCATGAGTCAACTAAAGAAACCTTGGAAAGGGAACTTTTAGAAGAAATGAACGCAAAAGCTGAAATTGGAAATTTGATTTGGATAATAGAGAATTTCTTTCCTTTTAACGGCGCTCCTTTTCATGAAATAGGTTTTTATTATGAAGTAAAAATTCCTTCAGATCACCCAATAAATTCTCGAGATGAATTCCATTTTCAAAGAGAAGAGGACGGCAAAATCAAAAAATTTCATTTTAAATGGTTTTCACAAAATGAGCTCTTATCCATGGATATCAGACCAAAGTGCTTGAAAAATAAATTATTATCAGATTCTAAAGATTTTGAACTGATTGTTTACAAGGAAGATTCTTTAGAAAATAATCTTAAAGATCAGTAAAAAATCTCTTCTTTTTAGTAAAATATGCCTGTCTTGTATAACCCGCTTCTTTCAACAATTTATAAGCTATATCAAAACCCCTTGTCAAATGCTCTTTTTGGTGAGCATCTGCAGTTATTATCACCGGAATATCAAGTTTCTTACATTTTTTCAATAGATCGAACGATGGATACTGTTCTTTGCAAGGATAATATAAGCCCGATGTGTTCAGCTCAACTGTCATGTCTGCATCTTTAATAGCCTCGAGCGCAGATTTTATTTCTTCAGTTAGATCTGTTTGAGGCTGTATATTAAATTTCTTGTACAATTCTAAATGACCAACAATATCGAAAACCCTGCTTTGTGCCATTTCCCGTATCAAAATCCAATAATCTCTGGCTATTTCATTACAAAAATCCTTTGGAAGCTCATCTAATTTATTCTCTCTTAAAAAAAACTCCCATGGCGAATCAATTAGAAACCTGTCTACCAAGTGAACAGATCCAATAAGATAATCAAAAGGCATCATTTTGGCTATCTCTCTGAACTCCTCAACAGTTTCAGAAATAAACTCGACCTCAAGACCTAATTTAACAATCGGCTTTGTCATATTGGAAAAAGCGGATATTCTCAAAACATAATCTTTAAGCTTATTTAATGACATATCCCAGCTACTTAAATTATCAGCTTTCGACAAATTAAAATGATCGGATATTCCAATTTCATCTAATCCCAATTCCTTTGCGCCGGCAATAAGTTCCTCGATCGAATTTTTACCATCGCTGAAAAGCGAGTGTACATGATATGAATATTTTAACTTTTTATTTATCTTCATATTCTTCATAAGAATTTTATCTTAGTTTACATAAACCCGAGGCAGTCTTTCGTTAAAAGAACATAAAATATCATAAGAAATCGTGTTGCATAAAGAAGCGACTTCCTTGATATCAATTTTTTCATTTATTTGATTTCCCACTAAAACAACTTCATCGCCTATATATGCAGAATCATTTCCAATATCTACCATTAACTGATCCATGCAGATAGTTCCAACAATCGGATGTCTTTTGCCTCTTATTAACACAGAACCCTTATTTGACAAAGCTCTTGGATAGCCATCACCGTAGCCAATAGGGATAGTCAATATTCTAGTAGTATCTTTTGTAATATAAGTATGCGAGTAACTGACTCCTTCATCTTTCTGAACAACTTTAAAAAATGATACTTTGCTTTTGACCGAAAATATTGGTTTTATATCGCTAAACTTATCAGGCAGCGTTTTTGAATAGCAGCCAAAAGGCAAAGCTCCCAGCCTAACCATATCTTTTAAAGGATTGTCCATATTGCAAAGTGCTCCTGAATTGGCAATATGACATATAACTTTCTTATCCGGTTTCACTTTTTTAATAAAATTATCGAAATCACTGTACTGCATTGAATTCATTGGATGATTTGGAGTTTCAGCGCAGGCAAAATGAGAAAAAATTCCTCTTAAGATAAAACATTTTTCGTTTTTTAAATA
>Ga0172379_10007111_pt1 | contig 14688 bp, 25 predicted proteins | sample GrowelOW334metaG_FD_119756 | JGI IMG/M metagenome (GOLD analysis project Ga0172379, IMG submission 119756) | Groundwater microbial communities from an aquifer near a municipal landfill in Southern Ontario, Canada - Groundwater well OW334 metaG | ecosystem: Environmental > Aquatic > Deep...
ATTTTTTTTGGATTCATAATACCCCCTTAAAATACAAAATTAAAAATCCGATAATCAAAACAACTATAACAATAAACGATGCCACGATTCCGGCCAATAATGAGATTTGTAGACGTTCTTTTAAATTAAAAGGATTTGATGTTTGCAAATAAAATTTTGAACGCGTATCTTTTAAATTATTCATGATTTGCTCCTTATAATAAAAGTTTTTTGTCGTCTGAACATTCATTGCGATCTAATTGATTTAACGCGTCATCAAGCTGTTTTCTAGTTATTTCATGACGCGCATAATCGACATAAAGAGAATTAATTGTTTCTTTTTTTTCTTCGGTTGTTATAAACATTTATTCACCCCGCGTCTATCGAAAAATTCTTTCAAAATATAAGCCATTTGCCCGTTTACTGTTCTTCCCTGCCATGCTGATTCATCCTTGATTTTTTCGTATAAATTAACGTCAATTCTGATTGACGATATTACGGTCTCTTTCATTGCTATTTTGCTCCTTTTGATTTAAAATTTTAATTCCTTGATCAACGACAAAATTGAAGATTTCTGTGTAAATTACCGCGCTTACTCGCTCTTCAATTTGCCGTTTGCTAAAGTTATTCCAACCATGCTTTTGGATTACATCGAACACCTCCTTTCCGATAGCCGTACTTGAAAGAATTATCACGCGCTCTTCGATCTTAAATCCCTTCGAGATTAGGAACTGATCACCCCAGGCATATGCTATTTTTTCTTCGCTGTCTGTTAGCGCAAATGACGGGATTGATATCATTATTAGAAAAGCTATCGTTAAAATTAGATTCTTTATTTTAATCACCCTCCTTTTATTTTAAATTTAATCCGGTACCCAATCTTTTTAAGATTCTACATTTTTTTATCGAAATAAAAGTCGAGCATCTCAAAGATAGATTTTAGCTCTTTATCTCCGAATCCTGATCCCGCGGCATCCTCTATCCAATATATATTCCCAAGCACTGGCTGATCGTATTTCATGACAGATATCGCGCTGTATTCAGGCTGTTTGGGCTTTTCTGGAAACAAATCTTTTTGAATAGTCTCAATTGCTTTGTTTACTTTTCCTGGAATTTTTAAACGGTCAATATATTGCCCTCCTATTTTTTCGATAGAATGAGTATAATGACCAGTTTCATCAACCTCGCCTGTTGTTTCTATCGATTTTAGCCATTTTTCGATAGCCTCAACATCGCGAATTCCTTTAATAATCGTATCCTTTTTTAGCGTTATTTCTTCGCAAAATTCGAGACCATTATCGTCAATAATTAATAATCTTTTCATAGTGTTTGCCCCTTTTAGATTTTTTTTGTTCGGTTGCGATTGCAGTCAAGCTCGTTTCAACCTTATATATTAATATAGGGTTACGAACACAGTGCATTCTAACGATCTTATTTCTTTTACGACCCCAAAATTAGAAGCTCTGTTGTACGCCTCGCCTTCGATGCTTTGCTGATTTTTTTCAAAGTTTTTTTGTGAATTTTTATTTATAGTAAACTCTAAAAAATTACCATTTCTATATATTTTTTTTAATGTTTTCATAGTTTGCTCCTTTGTTAGCTCGTTTCAACCTCACAAGTTAATAATACACTACAATTAGTATTAAGTCAACTACAATTAATATCACTCTACAGTATATATACCCGTATTTTGCAGGCTTGAAACATTGATTGTTTTTGATATATTTGGGATTAAATTGGTAAAAAAAGAAGAAAGCCCTTGACGGGGATATTGTCGAGGGCTTATGATCTAAAGTGACTAAACTTTATGAGATTAACTCTACCAAAATAATCCCATAAAATCAATAGCCCGTTTGAATTAGCAACGAAACGTATTTGTTTGCTGTAGCCAAGCAGTAGCGCTACCCCTCGAGCCCCTAGAAACCGGCACGAATTGACAGAGGGTATAAAGAGTCGAAGATGCCCGTGGGGTTGCCCCCTTTTGATAAACAAGGCAAATTCCTTATAACAATGAGGAAATATTGTTATCAAATAGGGGGTTAGTGTGCTTATTAATAGCTCTTCTACATCCCTAAAACTTGCTTTCGGTATCAAAAATCTGATACCATAGAAACATCGATGGGCTATCAGAAACTTAAAACTATCACTTGCAATCGAGCCGAAAAAACGAGTTTGTTAATGTTGATAGCCCATTTTAAAAAAAAATAATCCTTGCAATTTATTACAATTGACGGCTATACTAAATTTATGGCAGGTACAATCGGAAATAAAAACGCTGAAAAATGGACCGAGGAAAAAGCGTTGCAGCTAGCAGAGAAATTGATTGACTGGCTTAACCAGCCTATAGATTTTGAATATTTAGGTCAAAAAGATAGCTCCCGGGTAATTAATAATATAAATATTTTTTATGAAGAATTTTTAATTAAAAATGATTTTAATGACGAAACTATATCCTATTTGTGTAAAAAATTTGAATCGTTTTCCGTTTTAATAAAAAAAGCAAAAAAAATCCAGGAAACAAAACTAACAAAATTGGGTGTTGCTGGAATATTAAATCCGACAATGACAATATTTTGTTTGAAAAACCATCATGGGTATAAAGATAAATCTGAAATTGACCATCAAAATAACGGAGAATCATTTCCGGTTCCTATTATCCAAATAGCTCAATTTGTAGTTCAAGACGATAAAAAGTATATTGAATAGACCAACTATAAAATTAGAGCTATCTCCAAAAGCTTTTAAGGTTATAACGTCCGAAAAACCTATCAAAGTGTTATACGGCGGCCGTGGGGGTAAAAAGTCGTTTGATTTTGCGGATTATACAATTCTGCGATCGCTAGAGGGTGCACGGGTATTGTGCCTGCGAGAGTATCAAAATTCAATCGACGAAAGTGTTCATCATTTGTTAGAGAGTCGCATTTTTGCTTATGACCTAGGCAAATATTTTAAAATAAATAAATCGTCGATAGAAAATGTTTATGGCGGAGAATTTTTGTTTAAGGGTATCGCTAGAGATATTAATTCCATTAAATCAATCGCTGACGTTGATATCGCGTGGGTCGAGGAGGCTACGCCGGTTTCGGAATATCACTGGGATATGCTTATCCCTTCTATACGACCGAGGATAACGGCGACAAAGCCACCCGAAATATTGGTTTCGTTTAATCCAGACACAGAGACAGACGCTACATTTCGATTGCTCGTAGCGTCTGATAGGCAGGATGTCGAAAAAGCATTGGTGAATTATTGGGACAATCCTTATTTCCCGGAGTATCTTAGAAATTTGATGGAGGAATGCAAGCGCACCGATCTGGATAAATATAGGCATATTTGGGAAGGTGCTTGTTGCAATTTTGCGGGGAAGATTTATAAGGAATTTCTACGTGATAAAGATGAATTAATACTTCAACCGATGTTTGAAAATGGGCGTGTTGTAGGCTGCATTAAAGAAGGCGTCGAAGTCCGATTTATGCCGTATTGGAATTACTACACCGGGTTAGATACGGGCGGTAAAACGGGTTGGGTACTAAAGGCTATTGATGACAGGCAAAACGAGTATATCATAGATGAGATATATGACATTGATGGATTAGTCCGCGATATATCACGTGATATTAAGCGGTTGTCAGAAAAAAGGAATATCGTCGGTAAGGTAATTGATTCAGCAAGCCAGGTGAAGCGGGAATATGAGGCACAAGGTTTATACATGGCTGATAGCTGCAAAGATGTTTTGGGATCAATTCAAAAGGTACGTACTAAGCAGTCACAACATAAATGGTATGTGTTGTCACATTGCCATGCGGTTATCAACGAATTAAAGATGAGGGAATGGGATGAAAAGCCCGATAGTAGAGGCAAGATTTATCCTAGGAAAGAACACGATCATTTGATGAACGCTGAGGATTATATTCAGACTACATTTTTAAGGGCTGACCCACCAAAGGTTGTTACACCTCAGATACAGAGATTCCAGCAAACGATGCAGTATAAAGCAATATTAAGACAAAGAAAGGCGTATCAAATTGGATGACGAATTTATAGGCCGAGACGATAAAATAAGAGCCGAATTAAGGAGGCAATACGTCATCGAGCTAGGCGATGTGCAACTGACACCAGAGATTGAATCAGAGATGAACGAATCAATTGAATTAAATCTGTTCTTAGCAAAGGAGAGTGAGAGCCTAAATTATAGTAAGTCGTTTGAAAATCAAATAGGATAAGGAGCAAAAATAATGGAAAGAATATATTGTATAGATTGCGATTTTATGGACGAAAGGAAATTATGCCGATTGAATCCGGTTGTGCCAAATTCGCATATTCATATTTACGACCCAAGCAAGGAGTGGTGCGGGCAGGCGAAACTAAAGATTGATGCTACGAAAATTGAGACTACGAAAGAAGATATAGAAAAGTTCTATCAGCAAGCCAAGCAATCAGAGGATCAACCGATGCAGGAAACGGTAGAAGAAATTGCACCTGCTGAAAACGTCGAATCACTTAAATTGCAAGCAAAAAGAGGGAGGCCTAAGAAATAATGACTGACGTATTCAGAGAAATGGCAGACGCCATTGATAATATTAAAGAAGTTAAAGAAAGAGTAGGCAAGATTGAGGCTGAGACCGTTAGGTTAAATGGCGCAATTCAGATCGTTAATAAAGAGATCCGGCAGGTTAGACAAGAGAGCCAGGCCAACCAAATGCATCAATTTTTGAACACAATTAATACCCGGGTTAATGATAAGCTTGCTCAGGTTACTACTTTCTTTGTGGACGTTAAGAAACGGGTATTCCCAACCAACATTACGCAGGATATGCTACGTGAGATTATTTCAAGAACAGGGGTTAAGCAGAAAGAGCTTGCCGTTGAACTTGGATACAATCCAGAAGATTTGGCAGCCGTGAGCCGGGTTATAAGCGGGGAGCGTGATGACGCATATAAGCGATGGGTTATCTATAATTATTGCAATCAACAGCTAAACGAGATAATCAAGAACGATAAAACGAAGGTGGAATTATGACATTAACTATAAAAGGCGTTGTTGTTTACGATGACCAAAAAGCTATAAGCTTACGAGATGCGAGTAAAATAGTAAAACTCGGATCGGATTTGAACGAAATAATATTAGATGGGCTAGCGTTTTGTGTTTGTGATTATGAAGAGGTGGTGGATAACGGTTGGGATTATGTGGTGCAAAAGAGGGATGACTGTTTTAAAAAGATATTAAATATTTTTATCGAAGTTAAAAATCAAGTAATTATTAATAATTCAGGAGGTATAATATTATGACATTGAAAGTTTTTTTTATCGTAATAGCGTATATTTCAATTGTGAATATAATCACTTGGACTATCATTTTAAGGATGATTTATTTTACTCAGATGCATAAAGATCCATTGATCGCGTATATTGATCGTCCAAAGTTAGAAAAGAAAGTCAAACTTGAGGACATGGAGTTGATCGGGTGAGATACGATTATAAATGTGATAAATGCAAATATGTGATTGAGGTAATCCAGCATCATACAGAGGTTGGGGATTATCCATGCCCTTGTGGTGGAACGATGAAGCGTTATTTTACTGAGATGCCCCAGCTATCATCAACCTGTTTCCCAAGCAAGCCTATTATTGATGTAGAGACCATGAGACCAATGGATATGGTGGACATCAAAAAAAAAGAGCGTGAGACAGGCAAAGTTTTTATGGGGATAAACGAGCATCATACAGAATGTGTCAAAAATGAAAAACGGATTGAGCAAGAACGGAATGAAATGATAAGCCGTGAATTTACGGAAATGGCATCCAGAAAATTGGCTGAATCTGGTATTTCTGACTAGCAACAATATTTTACAATAAAAATTTAACTTTTTCGCGTCTATACTTGGATATATGCGCGAAAAAGAACAAATAGAGCAAGACGAGCAGTTAATTAAAATACTGCGTAACTATCTTCAAATTTCCTCAGATTCTTTTAAAGAACATGCCAATGTGAAAGAATATAAGCAATACTATTATGGTAATAACCGAGAAAAAGTAGCCCCTTTTGTAAGCAATGCATCAAATTTAATTAAGCCAATCATCGATACAAAAATTACGCTAATACTTGATAACAGTATTACAACAAGTATTGTCCCTAAAAATATTTCATTTGCGAATATCAACCAAATCAAAACTATGCGAGATATCGCAGATATTTTAAATGATTGCACTACGAATGTTTTCGATAACAACCAGCTCGACATGATTAAAAAAGATGTGGTTAAAAACGCATTAATAACCAATAACGGATTAGTTAAAATATATTGGAATCAGGATTTGAGTGACGGGGAAGGTGATGTCGCAATTGAGTTTATCGACATGGAAAATTTATTTCCTGACCCAAATAGTAAGTCGGTTGAAGCAGCTGATTTTGTTATTCTTCATACTAAACAATCCGTCCTGTCATTAAAGAAAAAATACCCAGAATTTGCTGAAGAATTGGACGAGCTGGCGGCCAAATCAGTTAAGAAAGCCGATGGAAGCGGTCAGTCAGATAAATATATTATTACGACAAAAACAGACCAAAGCACGCAGCAAAAATATTATGGGAATAATAATTCAATTCAGAATTTAGACAAGGTGATCGATGTCTATGAATTTTATTGCAAAGATGAAACCGTATTTATACCGGAAGAAAATGATCCTGATTTAGAAGAAAAAGAAAAGCAAATGATGACACAACAGGAGGCTTACCCTGATGGTCGTTGCATTATTTTTTGTGGAAATAAGATTGTCCTTGAAGACAAAGCAATGAAGAACCCCTTCGTTAATTTCTTTAATGAAAGCACTGAAACATTATTCCAACCGATTAGTTTAGTAAAAGATTTGTTGTTTCTACAGGAACGTATTAACCACGCATACTATAAGCTCAGAGATTTAATGCGGAAGACGCTTACCTTGCTCGCTATCGATGGGGCAAGCGGGATAACTCCAGGCGACATCATTAATCAAGATGCAATTTTACTTAATCCATACGCATTAAGAGACGGTTTAGTCCCACAAGTTATCCAAAACAATACCATTACCGGAATGGGTGAAGTCATTAATTACATAGAGGTTTTAAAGGCTCAGATTTATGAGATAGCCCGTATTAATCCGATGATGATTAGTGGTGAAAAAGCAAAAGGCGTTACTTCTGGTGAGCAGGTTTCCGCATTAAACGAAAGCCCACTTACATCTATTCGAGATACTCAAACTCAATTCGCTAATTTTATGGTTCGGATGACTGAAAAAGTTATTGAGTTGATTCAAAAAAATTATTCATTGGGCAGGATTGTTCAATTGACTTCAAATGAAGGTCAATTCGCTTCAATCCCATTGCGAGAAGAAGGCCAACCTCAAGAGATTACTTTATATGACGAAGCATTACAGGTCGTTAAGACGATTAAAGGTAATCTCGATTTGGGGAAATACTCAGTCAGGATAATTGCGGGTACTCAGATGCCAATGAGTAAGACCATGCATTCAAGGACAACGCTTGATTTGGTTCAGCTTGGCGTATTTGATGACCCAAGGACAAGCACCGATAGCAGAAAATTAATTTTAGAGGCAATGGATTATCCGAATCGTAGAGAGATTATCAAGAAGATGGAACAGAAAGATGAGGAGATTAAAAATTTACCGCCACCAGAGCCGCCAGTAGACAAAATAAGCGTTGCTTTTAAAGATTTGGAATTCTATCCAGAAGCTCAGCAAAAAATATTGAAAGACAACGGTTTATTAGAGGCTCAAGTTAGCCCTGTTCAGGCTAATCAAGGTATTTTGCCTCAAATACCGCAGAATAACAATATTTTACAATAAAAAATATGGTTTTTTAGTTCTATATTTAATAAAGAGAGGTGAAAAAATGAAGAAAGAACTTATTAAAATTTCTTTTGGTTCTAAACCTGGGAACGAAAGTATGCCAGAAGGATCTAACCCTGAAAATATGGAGGGAGAAGAGCCGGGAGAGGATCACGTTTCAATTTTAACGGAAATTAAAGAGAAGGTTATGCAAATCCCTGGTACAGAAAGAATCGTACAAGCAATTGATGAATTTTTGAAGACAAAAGCTCAAGGCGGTTCATACGAAGATCAGGAGAATAAAGAAGAGGGCGTTTTTAAAGGATTTTCTGACTATTTTTCAAAGAAAATGGGCGGGAAGTAAATTTGTAAGTCGCAATAATATGGAGCTTATACCAAGCCAACCGATTAAGAGCTTAGGCAAACTTAAACGGAGCTAATCTTAAAATAGGCGAACCATGAGGAGCATAAGATGGAAGATATACAAGGCGCAGATTTAGGCGCGAGTTCTTTGACAAATGATATTGATACAAGCAATTCAGAAAATTTAAACGCTGAAAATACGCAAGCACAAGAAGCTTTTAAATGGGGAGATATCGGGCTTGATCCGAAAGCGGATAAGAGATTCGAAACGATGTGGAAACATCCAACAGATTTATTTAAAAGCTTAAAAGAGATGGAGCGATCAACCGAAAAAAACAACCAAAGCTTGAATCAATATAAGAAACAAGTTGAAGAGCTTAACAATGTTCAATCTGAATATAGCCAGATTAAAAATTATATTGAGATGCTTGAAAAAGATCCAGTATACGGTCAGCAGTTAAAGCAAATTATTGAAAGCTTTAATGGGAACATTAAAAAGCAGAAATATGGCGCGGATGTTCCAGATGAGCTAATCCAAAGACTGGAGCATTTAGAAGGTAAAGACAAGGCTTTAGCTGAGCAACAAAAGCTTGAGCAAGAAACGAAGGAATGGAAGACAACTTTTAGTGGTATGGAAGAATGGGCTAAAAAATATGATGTTGATTTTTCGCAAGAGACTCAACAAGAATTTGTTAACTTTTTATTCCAATATCAAGAAAAGTTAGGGAGAAATGTTACGCCAATAGAAGCTAAAGCATTATTTTATGAGGTTGCCACACCCCAAGTTTTTGAGAAATCAAAAATCTCAGGTCAGCAAATAGCGATTAAGAATATAAAAAATAATAGCTTATCTTCGGCGTTAACTGGCAACAAAAATACAACAAAAATAGAGCCTAAGAGAGATGCTACTAAAATGAGTTTTACAGATTATTTTAATAGCAGAGGCTAATAAAAAAGGAGAGATGAAACATGTCAGGAGCACCTACCGCAACACTTAATACCGTGTTGGCTACGGCAAAACAATTTATCAATGAGAACGTACCGCATTTGGAAACAAAAAGAAACGGTATGTTTAATTTAATTCAAAAGAAAAAGAAGAGAGAAGATGAAGCCGCAACATATATGCAATTCCCTGTATATTCTAAGAAACGCACTACTCAAGGCGCAATTAACGGGACTACTGACTTGCTCGATACAAGTCCGCAACAGACAAACACTTTCGCTCAATTTCAGTGGAAACATGATTATCTGACTGTTAATTTAACCTTAGATGAACTCGCTAAAGTTGGAAATGGCAAAAACGCAGTTATTAAATTGGCTAGCTTCGCAATAAAACGCGGAATGACCGATTTTATTTTAAGAATTTCTTCTAATTTGTTTCTTTCTGGGTATACAACTCGTATCAAAGAATTGAACGGGTTAGCGGATATATTCGCAGCGTCTGGCACTCAATACGGTCAGTTAACAAACACTGACACAAATTTGTTTGACAACACTTCTGAATGGCTACCTATTATTGATACGACTACAGCAGCTGTTACCCCTGCAAATATCAATATTATGAAAGGCATTCTTGAAGATCGTACACAGGGTTTAGTAAGCCAAGACGGTGATGCGTATGAACTTGATACAATCGTTTCAAATTCTATGGTTTACGCTGAATTACAAAATAACTCAACATTCCCCGCTGCTCGATTTGCTGATTTGACCGATGTAAAAGCAGGCATTGAGAAATTCAAATACAATGGGCTTGATTGGTTAATTGACGCAAACAGCCAAGGTACGGTTGATGGTTCTACCGCAGATAACTATTTGTATATGTTATCTAGCGCAGCCTTCCATTTCTTATACCGTTGGGGTTGGGATGGAACCGATAGCCCAATAGATAACTCAGATTTCGAAAGATTGCCAAACCAAACCATTAGCATGAAAGCGAAGTTTTTTTCGCACAATATGGCTTGTGATAACCGTCGTGTTAATGCCGTGTTTAAGGCGCTTGTTTGCGGCAATTCAACTGTCGGCGCGATTACTATCTAACCGGATAAAGGAGGAGAAATATTATGACTATTATGAATGTTCGATTTGCACTTGATCCACAAGATTTAACCGTTGAATCTACTACGCAACTTTATGGTATTGGAGAATTAGCAAGCATCGCAGGTAACAGTGATGGAACAAATTCAGTATACATATATTGTTTATCACACGGTGCGTTAACCGCCTATGTTCCTTATGAGATTTATCATAATGGAACAACGCTTATTACTCGCGCGCCCGTTACTGGGGCAGGGCTTATTGTTGTTCCGCAGGTTGCAGTTGATTCCGGCGCGTATTTTTGGGGTTTAATTAAAGGCAACGGAACTTGCGCTGTAAAACAAGAAACTTATGCGGCAGGCGATCAATTAGAGGTTCTAACAACTGGAGTTTTAGCAAACGTTGACGGAACATCAGGCGCCACTGTACGAACCGTAAACAGTTTTGCCGTGTCTAAAGCGACAGGTACAGCCGCCGCTAATATTTCTGTTTATTTGTATGGCAATGACGTTACTGATATTGCTGGATCATAGGAGGTATTAAATAATGGCTTCTTTTTCTTTTACAAAAACACCAATGACAATGGGTAACAAGCTTGCTGTTCTGGGCGTATATACAAGCTCTGGCGGCGCCACTGGTGGAGATATTAAGACAGGGTTGCAAGTAGTCGAAGGGATATTCCTTCAACCAAAAGGCTCATCAGTTTTGGCTAATGAGCCCGTCGTAAACGAAACAATCCCTTTGCGTGGCGGTACGGTTACTATCGTTACCACAGCGAATGAAGTTGGATCGTATATGGCGGTAGGTTACTAATGAATATAGTACTTTGTTTGCCTGGGTGTAATTACTCAGGCAAGTACTTAATGAGTATTGTCGATTTAATAGGGGGCTTAATAAAAGATGGGCATAAGTTTTGCATTTTAAACGCATTTAGCCCATATATACATGAGATGCGGCAAGATGTCGTCGATCAAGTATTTAAAATTGAAGAACAGTTTAAATATGATTATATGCTATGGATAGACCATGACAATGTGTTTAGTTACGCGGATTTTAAAAGATTATTAAGTTTAGATAAGGATGTTATTAGCGGAATTTATCGGGCAGTAAGTGGCGTTCTTTGCTCAGGATATATGGTAGATGGATTGACAGTAAATATAAAAGATTTAAAAAGTGATGAACCATTTGAAGTTGATTATACAGGATTTGGATTTACATTAATAAAAAAAGGTGTTTTTGAGAAAATGGAATCGCCTTATTTTGTTAAAGAGAGAGCGAAAGAAAGATTTTTTATAGATGATATTGCTTTTGGAATAAAAGCAAAAGAAGCCGGATTCAATATTATGATTGATCCGATGACAAAAATTGGACACGAAAAAAAACTAGTAATATAGGAGGTCAGAATTGAAGAGATTGTTAATATTTTTGATTTTATTAATTCCGGTAAATTTATTTGCATTACAAACTGGAATTGAAAACGCGTTAGACGGGGGAGCTCGTAATATTGGCGAAAATATCGATACTAGGATAGCCCCTTCAATCGCCGCCTATAAATACTATGATGCAACAAACGGTTATGGCATTTCGACAACCAATACGGTTATCGATGTTTATTCCGCATTGGGACGGTTTTGTAGCGGTGGTACATTTGTGAATGATTCTGCAATTGTTATCCCGATTCAGCTTAGTGTTGACGGTTCGACATATGGAGACACGATGAATATCCGAGTAGCCAGCGGCGTTGATCTCGGTCAATGCCCAATATTTAAGAAAATAAAGCTAACGCCTGCGGCGACAGCTAACTTTTTGTTATTAGTAAAGTGAGGGTAGAATTATGAAAAAATATTTAAGTTTAATTTTTGTTTTATTATTAACAGTTAATGCATTCCCTTTTGGCTTGGGATTTATTGGAAGCGGGGCAGCAACCGCAAACTATGCGGCTGACTCAGGGCTGCTTAACGGACAAGACGCATCATATTATTTAAATTCAGATAACCAAAATGCGGGCACCTTATCAGATTCAAGATTAAGCTCAAATATCGCATTGAAAAATCAAGATAATCCTTTTACTACAGGGCAGACTATATCCGGTAATGTTACGGCAAATACTTCTGTCATTACTCCATTGCTAGCTGCAAAGGATTCAAATGGGCTATCAGGAAAAGACGATGGTGGTAATCTCGGTTGGTTTGTTGAAGATGGCGGATATGTAGGGATCGCAACATCAAACCCTGGAGCAGCTCTTCATGTCGCTGGTGGATCAATTTTCCAGGCGAATTCAGGAACTACCGAATTAATAGTAAAAGCAGCTACATCCACAGAATGGTTTTCAATCGGCACCGCTGGAGCGGGGGTAACGAGAATAGGAAATTCTGGAGGATCACTACAAGTAGGAACGAATGTAGTAAATCAGAATGGCCGCGCTCAATTTGCGACGTCAGGCGCGAATAAGGGCTTAGTTATTTATCCGGCGGCAACAACTACAGCGAATTTTCTGGAAATTAATTCAGCTACTGCAAAAAATGGTGACTATGTTGTTGTATCTTCAAATGGATATGTTGGAATAGGCCAGCCAACACCGTCATATGCGCTCGATATTACTGGAGACTTACGGTATACAAATTATGCTGATGGAGAGATGTATGTATCTTACAACACAACAATTGCAACGAACGTAATAACAGCAAATTCATACGTTGTCGTCACTGCCGGAGTGACTGAGGGTAATACTACAAATATGACATTCACTCATACCGGATCAGATTGTTATCTGACTGTATTAAAAGCTGGAAGGTATTCATTTCGTTGTAAAGTTGATATGTCCGGCGGGAATGCAGACGAATTTCATGGGGGACTATCGGTTAATGGTGCTAATCCACTTGGAAAATATGAATTTGCAAGAAAAATGGGAGCCGCTGGGGATGTCGGATCAGCGAGTTTTTCTGGAATTGTTGTTTTGGCAGCTAACGATGTGTTGCGAATAATGATAACGAATTTAACTGATACTGATGATCCAACGATCCAATTTATGAATTTTAGCATTAATAAAACATCACCATAAAGGAGTATTATGACTAATACATTGAAGTTTTCTGTTAATGAACAAGAAATTGATTCAGATAATAATATTTCTGATGAACGTAATTTTGATTTTGAGAAAGATTTTACTAAATATCAAAAGGGCGAAATTTCATTAACCTCAGGAACAACTTATACGACTATCAATTTTAATGGAATGACTGGGGTTACATCGCTTCGAGTTAATACAGATCAGTCCATTAACTCGAAAATAAACGGAGGCACTGAGGTCTTTGTTATAAATAAAGATGTAATTTGGAATGGAACATTTACGGCCTTATCATTAAATAACGCATCTGGAACGACATGCACCGTAATCTATGAACTTTATCAATGACCTATAAGCTTAAAGACGTTCTTAATATTGTTCGAAACAACACATCAACGTTGGATGAACTTAACGGCAAAAGCCTTAATGACCTATTCACTAACGCTTTTCTTATTAACCAGCTCAACATGGCGTTATCGATATATTCAGATTCCACAAAGGCAATAGAAGATTTTTATTCGTTACCTTTTAGTGCAACTGAGTTTATACAGGCACCACCATTAGCGTTAAGAAGCGAAAGTTACAGGTATGCGATTATATGGCTTTTGAATGTCAAATATATAATTGACGCGACAGATATTAATCGGCTTAATAATGTTTTTAGATATCAAACGCTGTCAGGGACACCCCGTTGGTTTCTAGGATGGAAAGACAAGATTTATATCAATCCCGTTAATCAGCAAGGTTATAAAACAACAACGCTAGCCACAGCCATTAGCTACAACGATACAACAATCACATTAACAGACGCTTCCTCGTTTATCTCTTATCAAGGTAGAATTACAATAGATGACGAGAAAATTTTGTATAGCTATAGAATGGGGAATACTTTTTATGAATGCGAGCGAGGAATTGAGCAGACAACGCCAGCTAATCATTCTGCTTTGGCGACTGTAAACGAAAACAATTTATGGATTTTTTACCGTAGATTGCATGAAATTTTTAGCGTAAATAGCAACGATTCAATTGACGCTAGCCAATTAAATAAAATAATGGAAATACCAGATGAACACATTAAGGTCTTAACTGATTATGTATCTTATATGGTTCTTCAAAAAATTGACCCAATGAGAGCGGCCTCTTACAAAATTGACTTTGAGAAGTGGATTTCTGAAATTGCAATTAAAGTTCAACATGGTCGTGCTATTACTAAGAAGACTGGAATGATCCGAGACGAGTTTTTATCGGAAAGTGATTACTCTTTTCCATATTCTTTATACGGGATGTGACAATGCAAGCATTAATCGTAACCGATTTTAAGGGGTTTAGAAACGATAAAGGGCTAAAATTTATTCCACCTGACTATATGTCACGGATACAAAATTTTAATTTTAACCATATCATTGGCCTGGACAAGATTTTATA
>Ga0172379_10007112_pt1 | contig 14688 bp, 10 predicted proteins | sample GrowelOW334metaG_FD_119756 | JGI IMG/M metagenome (GOLD analysis project Ga0172379, IMG submission 119756) | Groundwater microbial communities from an aquifer near a municipal landfill in Southern Ontario, Canada - Groundwater well OW334 metaG | ecosystem: Environmental > Aquatic > Deep...
CGCCGGCGCTGGCCTCTCTTCCCTGGTGCTCCAGTCGCAGGCTTTCTTCACGGCCGTTATCGCAGCGCTTTTTCTCGGAGAGCCCATGAAACCGCGACATGTCGTCGGAATGGCCTTGGCCTTCGGGGGCCTCGCCCTGTTGGCGCTTTCGCGCTACAGCGGCTCCGGTGCCGCTATGCCGCTGCTCCCCCTGGCGATGATTCTCGCGGCCGCCCTCATGTGGGCCATCGCGAACGCGCTCGCGAAAAAGATGGGCAAGGTCGACGCGCTGGGACTCATGGTTTGGTCCAGCCTCGCTTCGCCGATTCCGCTTCTCGGCCTTTCCTTCGCATTGGAAGGGAAGGAGGCGATCGGCGCGGCCCTCGCGGGGATGAGCGTCCTGTCGTTAGGCGCGCTCGCCTATCTCGCGTTTCTGTCCACCTTAGTCGGCTACGGGCTTTGGAACGCGCTCATCGCGCGCCGGGGAGCGGCGGCTATCGCGCCGTATTCGCTCCTCGTGCCGATTTTCGGCCTCGCGTCTTCGGCCTTGGTTCTCGGAGAGGCCCTCGACGCCTACTCGGTCGCCGCCGCCGCCCTCGTATTCGCGGGGCTTCTCGTCCATGCCTTCGGAGGCCGCGTAGCCTCGGCATTGGGATTCCCGAGGCGCTAGTCTCGTCAAAAGAACAAGGCTTCGCCCTCGGGCGTCGCGCTTTCGTTCTGAAGGCCGGCTTCGACCAACTCCAAGTCAGCGGCGAATTCCGCCTGGAACTCCGCGGATCCCCTGCCGCTTCCCGACTTGAAACGCAGCGCCCTGTAGAGCGGCGGTCGATGCGAGACGTTCCTCATCTCCTTGCCGAAAAAAACTATCGGAGTGCTCAAGGCGATGTCGATACCGGCGGCGCATAACCTGTTCTTGAGCCGGCCGAGCAGCTGGTTCGAAAGCTCGCCCGTCCAGTCCGCCAGAATGCCGAGGTTGGGATCGCCCGCTCTCAGATTGGCCGGGAGGCTCGCCGCGACCAATTCGCGGCTCAGGCTTAAGACCAAGGCGCCCCGAAGCCGCGGCGAGGTAAAACCGATCGTCGACGCGAAGGGCGTGTCGATTTCCCCTTCGGCGACGGCTTCGATTTGAATCCCGTTGGAGTCGAAAAGTTGTTTCGCGGAGGATTCGAGGTACTCATCGAGGCGGGAGAGCGATTCAGCGTTCAAGATATACCTTCCCTTCTCGTGCCTTCGAACAGGCCGGAGCGACGCGTTTCATGTCAATAAGTGTCCTCGCGATAGAGCCTCTGTCAAGAGCCGCTCGATGGGCGACGCGGCCGGGCGCTCTCGCTTGACCCTCTCGACATAGTGTGTATGATTGTCTTTCCCATGAGGAAATGATGGAGTCGGGACGCGGCTGAAATCGGGATATCGATAGAAATCCTCCCGCCACTCCTTCCCGCCGCGCTTTCCATTCGCGTATCCGTCTGGCGGAAGCCGCGTCCGTTCCGGATCGACGGAGCGCCACCGACCCGGAACGCGGCGCGGCGTGGCACGATCGGAGGACGAGCGATGGCGATAAAAGCGACCGTATTCAAGGTAGACCTGCAAGTCGCGGACCTGGACCGCGACTATTACGCGGCGCATAAACTCACCCTCGCGCGGGAAAGTTCCGAGACCGACGAGCGCCTGATGGTCCGCGTCCTCGCCTTCGCCCTACACGCCGACGAGGCTCTCGCCTTCACCAGCGCGATGAGCGATACCGATGAGCCCTGTCTGTGGAAGAAGGATCTCGAAGGCCGCGTCGAGCTGTGGATCGAGGTCGGGCTTCCCGACGCCCGGCGGCTTCGCAAGGCCTCGACTAGGGCGGACGAAGTCGTTCTCTACCTTTACCACGGCCGTCAGGCGGGTCTGTGGTTCGAGCAAAACCGTTCCGAGCTGGCGGGACTCGGCAACCTGCGCGTCCTGGAAGTGTCTCCCGATTCGGTGCGCTCGCTCGCCGGCCTCGCCTCCAAGACCATGGATCTTTCCTGTACGGTCCAGGATGGACTGGCGAGCATTGCCCACGGCGAGGGCATCGTCGAGGTCGAGCTTACGAGACTGCTTTAGCGTTTCGCCTTTTTTCGCGCTTCCAGGTCGTTCGCAGCCTGGTTCCCAGTCTAGCGTCGATCCATCCCGCTCTCTGTTTCGAAAACGCGATTTTCAGGGCGTTCGCGAGGGCGAGCGCGAGCCATATTCCGAGCAGGGCGATTTGGGACGCCATGACCCACGGCCGCGTGGTCGCGTAGTCGGACATGAGCGGTAGGAGAGCGGGCGGCGCCCAAAGGATGGATTGGCGCGCGAGGAGGATTCCGATTCCGGCTTTTTTGCCGTCGGAGCGGGCTATGGCGCAGAGGACTATCCTTCTTCCGAGGCCCCTGCCCCCGTCGAGGGCGGGAAGGATAACGAGCCAGAAAAGCGCGATGCCCGAGAGTATGGCCCGTCGGGCGGTGCCCGGGCCGAAGCCGAGGGAAGCGAACGACGCGTTGGCCGCGATAATGGAAATGGCGATCGCGGTCGCGTCGAAGACGAGGGCGATGCCACGGCGGACCGGGCTTATCCAGGGTGACGGCGGCCCCGCGAGCCGGCCCAGGTCGGGAAGGGCCTTCCAGCGGACAAGGAGCGCGGCACCCAGAGCGCCGAGCAGGGCGCCCGTCGTATTGCTGACCAGGTCGCCCGTATCGAAAAGGCGATACGGGCCCGGGTAGATCCAGAAAATGCCCGTTAGTTGGCAAAGCTCGAAGAAGAGGCTCGAAGCCAATCCAAGGAGCGCGGCGACGGGCGGCGAACGCTTGAAAAGATAGACGATATACACGCCAAAAGGAATAAAGAGAAGCACGTTGAAGAGGGCTTGCGAAAGGGCATGGACGCGATGTCGGCCTTCCCTCGCGTGGAGGATGGCGCGTATGAAGTGCGTCGGGTCGAGATTGGGATTCCTGAGTGCTCCATAACGCTCTTCCCAGGCCGCTAATTGCGCGGGGTTTTTCGGCATTTCAGGGAATGGAAGAATTATGAGGAAAAAAGCTACGATGAGGTAATAGACGAAGGAGTAGCCGACGAAGGCGCGCCATGGGTGGACGCGACCGTGCTTCCGATAATGATAGAGAGCGAAGGGCATGCTCATGAGCGAGGCGAGGATCGGGAAAGCGATCGTCGCCTCGCGCAAAGGCCCGACGAACGGTTCTATCAGGTAGATGGCGTTCATTGCGAGAGATCGAGGTTCCCGATGTAGCCGTCGTAGGCGGCCTGCGCCTCGGCGTTTGCCTTTTTCGCATCCGCGATTTTCGAGGTCAGGGAATCGATCTCCGTTTCCGAATCCATGAGCCGCCTCAGATACTGCTGGCCCTGCGTCGAGTCGCGGCCCACCGTGTCGAGGTTCTGCCGATACCTCGCCTGCTCCGAGGCGATCTCGGCCCTGCGCGCGTTCAGGTCGGCGAGGGATTTTTTCGCGTCCTCGGTCTTCTTACGCAATTCGACGGCCTTCTTTAGCGCGTCCTTGATCGTCGCGGGAATTTCCGAAGAGGAGGCGAAGCGGAGGAATGAGTCCGGAGAGAGATTCGAGAGCGCGATTCGCTCCTGCGAGGGGCTGCGCTCCTTGACCTCCAGCTTGGCACGCCCGCCGGCCGGCAGGGGAAGGAGGAAGCGGTAGACGGAGTCGGTTTTCTCGTCGTAGGTCGAGGGCGACATGAGCTCGCTTCCGGCGGCGATCGGGTGCTCCACGAGGATGGTGCGTTGTGTGGCCGAGGCATTTTTGAATTCGTAGCTTCGCGTGTGGGTCGCGCGGCGCGAGAAGACGAGGACTCCGCGGGAGACGGTGACGCCTATCGTATCTTGGGTGCTCGCTTTCGAGACATCGCCCGTCACGGAGAGGTCCTGACCGTAGACCAGGAGCCGCTTGTCTTTTTCCGGCAGGAATTCGACGAGGGCGTCGCCGGCGTAGACTCCGCCGTCGAAAACGGTTATCGGCCCCGCGGGAAGTTTCATGCCGAGGGAATTGGAGACGCGCAGGCCGAGCATCGGGTTTTTCGAGCCCGAGTCGGCCGACCATATCGAGAGCTTGTCCGCGCCGATGAGCCCCGCTACGAGGGGAAGCATCGCGGATCTCCTGCGCTCGAGGGTGACCGGTTTCTTGACCGTGAATTCGAACTGGTCGCCGGCCGACCTCGCCTCCGTCGTCTCGACGCTGGACTGGGCGAGAGAGGGAGCCATGACGCCACTCGACGCGCCATAGGCCCGCTTCATGGATGGCGGCGCCGGCGGCGGCATCGCGGGCGAGGGTTCGCGAGATTTGAATTCGTCAAAGGAGGCTTCGGGCGAGGGGGCGAAGCCCGAGTCGAAAGTACGAGCCTCCGCGGTACCGGCGATCGAAAGGGGGAGTATGGGCCGAGAGAGGCGAAGCGGGGCGTACAGATTTTGGATGAATGAGACCGGCTTGCCGCTCACGAGGCTCAAGGTCACGTTTTTCCAGTCGGTCTGGGAAGGATTGTCCACGATCGCCCAGCCCTGGAACCAGGGCTTCTCGCCCGAGAGATCCAGGCGGTAGGAAACCTTCCAGACCGGAGCGGCGACTATATAGCCGAGCACGGCCTCGCGCCTCGCGGCGCCGGGCAGGCGTACGTCGAGGACTCGGCGATCCGCGTCGCGCGCTCCGAGGACTAACGCGAGCGCCCGGTCGAAGTCGCTCGCGATGCCCTCGTCCGTGAAGCGGAACGACGCTATCTCGTCGAGGGCGATCGAGCGGAGTCCGGTGCCCGAGAGGAGGACGAGGGTCGGTCGCTGCGCCCCGTCCTTGCCCGTGCCGCGTTGTTCGATCGAGACAATGCGGCCTACGATCGTCTCAGGCGCGTCCACCGAAAGTTCGGCTCCTCGCATGCGTCCCAGGATGTCGGCGACATTGGGGCTGCCCCTCAAGTCGATACGCAGGCCGCGAAGGGCGTCGTCGAGCCCTTCGAGCGAAGGATATGATACCGAAGGCGAGCCGGCGCCGCCGGTCGGACTGGCGGCGTCTTTTTGTCCGGCGCCGCCGACTTGTCCGGCGAAGTCCCAGATTACCAGGGATTTTAGCGCGTCGTCGACTTCCGAAGCGCTGAAGGGCAGCGATACCGTCGCGTCGCCCTCCAGTGTGCCTCGATGCTCGAAGTAGCCGACGCCGGACGAAAAAAGCGCTACCCGCGTGACGGGCATGTCTTGGGCACCGAGCGCGCTTCCGCCCGACAGCGCCATGGCCGGAATGATCGATATGAGCGTCGCTGATGAAAGCAGTGACTTGGTCATCGGAGCCTCCTCGCTTGCGCGATTCAAGTATAACCCGCGGCCGAAGAATCGGCACGCCCCCGGCGGGCCCGGGCGCGCTCGATCGCCGATTTTCAGGGTTCGGCCGCCCTAGTCGCCTCTCGCGTGAGCATGCGCACGAGGACCGCCCTCGTCGCCGCGTAGGTCGCGTCCACGCCGTCCTGCTCGAGTCTCGTGGAAAGGTGGCGTCCCGAAAGCGGGTTATCCGAAACGTAGTGCACGATGCCCAGGTCTATGTCGTTGAGCCTGAGCGAGAGCACTTCGTTTTCCGGATAGCGTTTTGGCTTGGCGATCTCGTAGATCGCCGCCAGGTACGGGCCTGCTTCCATCTCCAGGTCGGTCACGCCCGCGGCCAGGAATTGGTTGAGCATCTCGCGATTTTGGAGAAAGGTTCCGAGGACGGTGACGGCCTTCTGGTTGTCGTAGATGCTATGGACCGCTCCGTCCAGGAAGGGCTCGACGTCCCTCACCCTGATGCAATTCTCGAAGAAATACTGATTGCGCGTGTGCTGGTCGACGATGCTGGAAGGAATGAGCACGTCGCCGCGGTCGGCGAAGAGCGAGGCGGCCTTGCCGATCACGTAGACGCCACGTATGCGAGGAACGTGTTCGGCTAACTTGTTCAGAATGAAGTAGGCAGTCCTCCCCAGGGGGTAGTCGATGTTGAGCACCATCGCGTCGGTGCCGGCGAACGCGCTCCAGCGCGCGCATTTTTCGTCAGGGAAGCAGGCCGTGGACAGCAATCTCAGATCGATGACCTGAGTGGGTATGTCGAGGGTTTTTTCCCCGGAAATGCGTCGCACCCCGACCCGCTCCTCGTGGGCTATGCGGCGCTCGGTCACCGCGCCCGTAGCGTCCTGTTGCTCGTAGCGCATTAGCAGGTAATAAAGGAGGTTCGCGCGACGATTTCCCCGCACCACGGTTTCGATGCCCGCGGGCGCGGCTTGATCCGATGGGCGGGGGCCGAGGTTTTCGTTCGCGTCGATGTTGCGTCGCGCGAATTCCGCGAGTTCGGGATCCTTTTCCGCGAAGCGGAGTATCTCGTCCTCGTGCTCCTCGGCGAAGCCGCTCAGGACGTTGATAAGGCTGTGCGTGTTGCTCGAGACGAAGTAAACGGGCCGGTGTTCGATATCGGGGCACTGCGTTTGGATCTGGCGCCACCAGGTTTCGGTTTCCCGGCGATAGCGGCAATAGGAGGCTTCGAAATTGCGGACGTAGAGGTCCATGGGTTCGCGCCTCATGGCGGCCATGGTCTCGGGCAGTCGGTCGCCGAACGCGCCGCAAAGCTTTCGCGCATCGTCTCGAGTCGTTTCCAGGAGGCGCGCGACGGCGGCTTCGCGCTGTTCCGGTTCCGCGGGAAAGGTATCGGGCAGCTCGGCTTTCGCGAGAATGCGATGCGCCTTGTTCCACTCGATCTGCAGGGCGAGGAGGGAAGGGATCACGTCGTCGACGTCGGATTTGCTGGCGATGAAGCATATCAGGGTATCCTTTCCGTCGTACAGATACCGCCGCCTCCTGGCGCGGGCGGTGACCTCCGTCCAAGCCGACATGGGGACGCCGCCCTCTTCGAGAATGGTCTCCGATTGCCCGAGGAAGATTTTCCTGACTCCGGTTACGCAGGGAGGGAGGCGAAGCGCCGCGTAGCACAAGGCGCTCGAGTCCAGCGCGTCGTCGTTCGCTCGCTCGTGAATTATGGGGCCCATGCTCCTGTAGGCCTCCTCGAGCCGCCTGAGCGGAACGGCTCCCGTGCTCGAAAGAGTAATGTAGGTCAGCTGGATGAAATTACGTATCCTCTCGTTGTCCTCGACGAAAACGCGCGTATCCATCAGGCTACTCCTTCGCGCCGCTCGATCGCGTCGCCACACTGGTTTCCCCGACGCGTCTTTACCCCGGATGTCGGCTATACTATTGAATATGTGAGATTATAGATAGCGCGAATGCGAATGAGATCCCGCTTCCGATCTATCGTCGCTTTCGAGGACCCGTGTGAAAGGCATGGCGAGGCAAAGCTTATCCTGTTTCCCGGGCGAGCGTCGTTTTTTTCGAGGCCGAAGCGGCTCGAGACTATTCCGGTTTTTGCCGCGCAAACGCCGGATTGGGATTATACTGCCTCTCTCGCTAGGTAACTCGTGAAGTAGAATCCGAAAAGGAGCGCCCATGGCATCTAAATTTGCCCTAACCAGGGAAGAGCGCGGCTGGATACTGTATGACGTCGCCAACTCCGCGTTCACCTTGATCGTCATCACGACCTTCATGCCCATGTTTTTCAAGGATTATGCTAGCGCCGGCGTCGATTCCGCGACATCGACGGCGACCTGGGCTTTTACCGTCAGCGCCGCGTCCTTGATTCTCGCCATCCTTTCGCCGATCCTCGGAGCACTGGCCGATTACAAGGGACTCAAGAAGAAGTTCTGGGCCACGGCCATCGTAGCCGGCGTGGCGATAGGCTCAGGCCTTGTTTTTATAGGGCGAGGCCAATGGCAGCTCGCGACGGTCATCTATGTTTGCGCCAGCGTCGCCTACACCGCCGCCAACACCTTCTACGATTCCTTCCTGCCCGACGTGACGAGCCCCGATCGGATGGATCGCATCAGCAGCCTCGGCTTCGGCTGGGGCTACATCGGCAGCGTCGTACCCTTCCTCGCCGCCATGGCGGTCGTTCTGGGCATCGGCCTGGGAGCGAACGGCGAATTGCCGCCGACCGGCGTAAAAATCGCCTTCGGCCTCGCCATCCTTTGGTGGGCTCTTTTCAGCCTTCCGATGGCTCGCTCGGTCAAGCAAAAATACGGGATCGACGGTACGGGCCTCAAGCCGGGCGAGGCGATCAAAGGGGCCTTTTCGCGGCTCTGGGCCACGCTCAAGGATGCGCGCTCGAACAAACCGGTCTTCGTCTTTCTCCTCGCTTATTTTTTCTACATCGACGGCGTGCATACTATTATTTCGACCGCGACCGCCTATGGCCGCGACCTCGGCCTATCGGCCGTATTTCTCGTCGTTCTCGTGCTGTTCATCCAGGTGGTCGCCTGGCCCTTCGCGCTACTTTTCGGCAAGAGCGCGGCGCGTTTCGGCCGTAAGCCGCTTCTATTCATCGCGATCGGCGTCTACGCGGTAGTGTGCTTCGTGGCCTTCCTCATTCCCTCGCTGCCGACCCTCGAAATGAAAAAAACGCTGTTTTGGGTCATGGCTTTCCTCATCGCCAGCTCGCAGGGAGGCATCCAAGCTCTGAGCCGTTCTTACTTCGCGGCCCTCATACCGCCGGAAAAGAGCGCCGAGTACTTCGGCTTCTACGACGTTTTCGGTAAATTCGCCGCTATTCTCGGCCCTTTCCTCCTCGGAATCATGACGACGACGACCGGCCAATCGCGTTGGGGCATTTTAAGCCTGAGCATCCTTTTCGTGATTGGCGGTTTTTTCCTGGCAATCACGCCGAAGGCCGTGGGCGACGCGCGCTAGAAAATTCTCAGTTGGCTTTTTGCGGCGAGGGGTGGCGATCCGGCTTCGATCGAATCGCGAGGCCGCCCCTCGTTGCCGCTTTTCCGCGAATCGTATACGGCGCGTGCCGAAAGCCTCCCCCGAAGAGCTTCGCTCGTCCCGTCGATGATCGCCCGAAGCCTTCGCGGCCCTAGTCGGCGAAAGGCGCTGGCGCGCTCGACTCGCGCGCGACCAGCTCGAAGCCGAAAACCGTGGATCCGCGGGCGACGGGATTCCCCGCGATGAGCTCCGACATTAGTTGCGCCGCGCGCGCGCCCATTTCGCGTATGGGCTGGCGTATCGTGCTCAAGCCCGGCGCGAGGTTGGCCGTGATGTCGATATCGTCGAAGCCCACGATGGACATGTCGCGCGGCACGGCTAAACCGACTTCGTACAAGGCCCTGACGGCTCCGATGGCCAGCTCGTCCGTCGCGGCGAATACGGCGCTCAGCGGCAGCCCTCGGGAGAGCAGGACGCGCATGCCCGCCTTGCCCTCGTCCGCGTTGTACGAGGGTACGAAAACGACGCGCCGCTCGTCCAGGGCTATGCCGGCGGCGGATAGCGCCGCCCGATAGCCTTTGGCCCGTTGAGCGCCGAAGCTAAAGTGCATGCCGGTAATGAGGCCGATATCCCGATGTCCCAGGGCTATCAAATGCTCCGTCGCCCGTTGCGCCGCGGCCTCCTCGTCGATATGGACCGAGCAAAGATTCGGTAAGCCGCGATCGAAGGTGCAGAGCACGACCGGTATCGATCCCTCGGTCAGGTAGTCGTAAAACTCGCTCTGATTCACTTCGTGGATCAGGATGAGCCCGTCCAGCTTTTCGGCCTTGATCGCGCGCAGAGAGCGAAGCTCGCTTTTGGCGTCCCATTTCACGAAGAAGAACAAGGTATGGTAGCCATGCTCCTCGAGCGAGTGCTCGATTATCGAAAAGAGCTGTCTCTGGAACATATTGAAGGTATCGGGAATCACGATGCCGACGGTGAAGGTGCGCTTGAGCACCATGGACCTCGCCGCCTTATTGGGCACATAGCCGGTCGCCTTGACCACGGCGAGGACTTGCTGGCGGACTTCCGGCCTTACGTACTGCTTATTGTTTACGACTCGCGAAATGGTGGCGGGGGAGACTCCCACGATACGGGCTATATCCTTGATGCTGATCATCGTCCACGACCTTTCGGAACACTCTAGCGCCGAGGCACGGGGCCATCAAGCTAGGATTCGGAACGCGCCTTTCGGATTAACCACTCGCTTAATTTGTTTTCCGGTATAGGATAAATAGCAAAATTGTCGCGAACTTACGTATTCATACGACTCGAAAATCGCGGGGAATGCCTTCCGAGTCGGTTCTTTGACGAGGTTATTCGGAAGTCTCGCGGACGGGTTTCGCGATACCGCGCGATTTCATTTGACAGATTTTAAAAACCGGCAATATAATTTTTACATACTTCTGCAAACGTTTGCAGATTCTATGGAATGAAAGTAGATATCATAGAGCGGAAGAAGCGTACCGAGGGTCCGCGCCGCTTGCGGCGAGTTTAAGGCTCGCCTCGATTTGGTTTTCGCGAAGGCTTGCTTCCGCGGCGACGGAGGGGGATGTCGGTAATGAGCGATGGCGAAGTGCTCTTGAAGTTGAGTGGAGTCACAAAGCGCTTCCCCGGTGTGGTGGCGCTGGATTCGGTTCAGCTTACGGTCAAAGCCGGCGAAGTCCATGGTCTTACGGGCGAAAATGGGGCGGGTAAATCGACCCTGATCAAGATTCTCACCGGAGCCTATACCCCGGATCAGGGTGAAATTCTCTTTTGCGGCAAGAAACTCACCAACATGAATCCGCTCAAGGCTATGGAGCTCGGCATCGCCTGCATCTATCAGGAGCTCAATCTCATTCCCCACCTCACGGTCGGGGAGAATATTTTCCTTGGCCGCGAACTTTACAAAGCGAAGCGCCTCGGCATCCTAGACCGAAAGCGGATGTACGCGGAGGCTGCTACCCTCCTCAAGGATCTGGAACTCAATCTCGATCCGAGACTGCGAACCGGCGATCTGGGGATCGGTCACCAGCAGATGGTGGAGATATGCAAGGCGGTCCACGCCGACGCCAAGCTCATCATCATGGACGAGCCGACCTCGAGCCTGAGCGAGCACGAGGCGAACGATCTTTTCAGGATAATCGCGCAGGTGAAGGCGAAGGGCGTCACCGTCATCTTCATCTCCCACAGGCTGGACGAAGTCAAGCGCATCTGCGACACGGTCACCGTGCTGCGCGACGGCAGGCATGTCTCGAGCCTGGCGATCGCGGACGCTTCCGTGGACGACATAATTAGGTTGATGGTCGGTCGGGATATCGTGAACAAATACCCGAAAATCAAGGGCGAGCGCGGCCGGGAAGCGCTTTCCGTGGAGGGCCTCGAGCGTAAGGGCGTGTTGTACGACATCTCCTTCAAGGCCTATACGGGCGAGATACTGGGCTTCGCGGGGCTCGTCGGGGCGGGCCGGACCGAGACCGCGCGCGCGATCACGGGTGCCGATCCGATCGACGCGGGGACGATCAAGGTTTTCGGCAAGGAAATCCGAATCCGATCCCCGGGGGATTCCATCGACGCCGGGATCGCCTTCCTCACCGAGGACCGCAAGGGGCAGGGCCTCATCCTCATTAAGAGCGTTTCGTTCAACTCGTCCCTGGTGCGGCTGGAGCGCTATACGCGCTTCGGCTTCCTGCAACTGAAGAAAATTCGCCGCATGGCGGAGAAGATGGCCGCCGACCTGCAATTGCGGGCGCCCAGCGTAGAATCCGCCGTTGGGCAGCTCTCGGGCGGCAATCAGCAGAAGGTCGTCATCGCGAAATGGCTTCTCACGAAGGCGAAGATCTTCATTTTCGACGAGCCGACGCGCGGCATCGACGTCGGCGCCAAGGTGGAGGTCTATAACCTCATGAACCAGCTCGTCGCAGAAGGCGCGGCCGTCATCATTATCTGCTCGGAAATGGACGAGGTCCTGGGCATGGCGGACCGGATACTCGTGATGCACGAGGGTCGCATCACCGCCGAATACGGCCGCGAGGAAGCGACCGACCAAAAGATACTGTACGCGGCCTCCGGACTCGAGGCCGAGCGAAGCGCCTAGTTACGATCTTTCTCTCGGAGGCGCGACGCCGGCGCGGCTGATGCCTTGGGCCACATGCGCGGATACTCGATATAAGGAGAAATGGCGATGGTGCAAGAAAAGACCGGCTCTTCCGAACTGACGGCCAAGAAACCGAAAAAAAACCTCTACAGCGTCGGCGTGCTCTTGAGTCTGATCATCCTCTGCGTGGTGATGACGATCCTCTCGAAACGCTTCCTCACCATCGACAATCTCGCCAACGTCGCTTCCCAGGCGGCCATCAGCGCGATCATTTCCGTCGGCATGTTCCTCGCGATCCTGACGGGCGGCATCGATCTTTCGGTCGGTTCGGTGCTGGCCCTTTCCACGATGGTTATGGGCGTCGTGTGCGTGAATCTCGGCCTCGACCCATACCTCTCCATGTTCGTGTGCCTGGCGACGGGCACGGCCCTGGGCGGCATAAACGGCCTGCTCCTGACCAAGCTCAGCCTGCCGCATCCATTCATTTCGACCCTCGGCATGCAAAAGATGGCGCGGGGAATCGCTCTCGTCATCACGGCCGCCGCGCCCATCAGCATCTTCCCGGCTCCCGTGCAGTACCTGGGGAACAACTACATCGGCCCGCTTCCAGTCAGCCTCTTTCTCGTCGCCATCCTCTACGCGTGCATGTATCTCTTCCTGACCAGGACGGCCTACGGGCGCTACATCTACGCCGTCGGCGGCAATAAAGAGGCGAGTCGCCTCTCGGGGATCAAGGTCGACTCGGTCCTCAACCTGGTATACATGATGAGCGGCTTCACCACTGCTCTCGCGGGCATCGTGCTCGTGGGGCGCGTCAACGCCGCCTATCCTCTCGCGGGGCTGGAATACGAGACCGACGCGATAGCTGCCGTAATCATCGGCGGCGCGAGCTTCTTCGGCGGGGTAGGCTCGATCGGGAATACCATCATCGGCGTCCTGATTATCGCCGTTCTCCGCAACGGCTTGAATTTGCTCAACGTCGACTCCAATTATCAGACCTTTTCGATCGGCGCGGTGATCATCGTCGCGGTCTACGTCGACGTCCTCCGTCAGAAAATGATGAAGAGCGGCGGCAAGTAGGGGAATAATACGGCGGCCTATTTGAGCGCCGCGGAGACTTTCGGCATGCAAGGAGGGTTTTTTCTTGTCGTCGAAACGAGGGCGAAATCGCCCAGCTATCAAAGTATCCAATGGAGGATCAATCATGCAGAGGAAAAGAATCATCTCTTTGATCATGGTCGTGGCGTTAGCCTTCGCGTTCTGCTCGACCGCCATCGCCGCCCCGAAGCTTAAGGTGGGAATGGTCCTGAAGACCCTTTCCAGCCAGTATTGGAAGATAGTGGCCGCCGGGGCCCAGCAAGCCGCCGACAAGGCGGGCGTCGAGCTCATTCTCCTCGGGCCGCCCACCGAGGACGCCATCGAGCAGCAGATCAACATGGTCCAGGACGTCCTGTCCCAGAACATCGACGTGCTCATTTTCAGCCCTTCCCAGCCGGCCGCGTCGATCAATATCTTGATGACGGCGAAAAAGAAGAACGTCCCGGTCATTCTCGTCGACACCGGTATGCCGGCTAACTTCACGGACTACGCGACCTTCATCGGCACCGATAACATCTCCGCCGGCAAGATCGGCGGAAAGGCGCTTCTCGCCCAGCTCAAGAAAGGCGACAAGGTTCTTCTCCTCGACGGCGCCCCCGGCAATCCCTCCTGCAACGATCGCATCAAGGGCGCCGAGGAAATCCTCAAGGCCGCCGGCATCGTGATCGCGTCCAAGCAGCCCGCCTTCAGCGATCGCGAGAAGGGCTATTCCGTAACGCAGAACGTGCTCCAGTCCAACCCCGACATCAAGGGCGTCTTCGCCGCGAACGACGAGATGGTCCTCGGCTCCCTGCGCGCCATGCAGCAGGCCGGAAAGAACATCCCCCTGATCGGCGTCGACGCCAACGAGGACGCGCTCAAGTCCATTCTCGCCGGCGATCTCTTCGGCTCGGTGGCCCAGGGGAATTACGACATGGGCCGCATCGCCATAGAGAAGGCGATCGAGCTCAAGGCGGGGAAAAAGATCGACAAGCGCATCGATTCCGGCGCCACCTTCATCGAAAACGCGGCCCAGAATCTGCTAAATTTCCGCAACTCGGTAAAGTAAGGACATTAGTCGCTTTCGTTTCCTCGCGAGAGGAAACGCTTATGCGCAGAGCGCCGAGGCCGCGGATCTAAAACCCGCGGCCTCAGCCCGGCGCTGCGCGAGGGCCCGGGCCCAACGTCCGCTTTTGGGCGACACATACTTAAAGAGCGCGTCGCGCGCTCAGTACACTCTCGAGGAGCATCGAGTGCAGCGTAGCATTTCCATCGGCATCGTCGGGCTCGGCAGGCTCGGAAAAAGGCACGCGGAGAATTTGGCGACGCGCGTTAGCGGCGTTCGTCTCGTCGCGGCAGCCAGCCCCGTGGCGGAGGAACGCGCATGGGCCGAGGAGAAACTCGGCGTCAAGGTTTACTCGGACCTCGAGTCCTTGCTTTCGCACGACGCGCTCGACGCGGTTTGGCTCGTGACCCCGACCTCATTGCACGCGGAGCAGTCGATCCGCGTGCTCGAGGCCGGTAAGCATCTGTTCTGCGAGAAGCCGCTATCGCTCGACCTGGCGCCTTGCGATCGTGTCATCGAGACGGCGCGCGCCCATCCGGGGCAAATCGCCATGATAGGTTTCATGCGCCGCTTCGATCCCGCCTACGCCGAGATCAAGCGCGCCGTCGCGAGCGGCGAACTCGGTTCGGTCTTTCGCGTCCATTGCGAATCCCACGACCCCGCG
>Ga0172379_10007113_pt1 | contig 14685 bp, 12 predicted proteins | sample GrowelOW334metaG_FD_119756 | JGI IMG/M metagenome (GOLD analysis project Ga0172379, IMG submission 119756) | Groundwater microbial communities from an aquifer near a municipal landfill in Southern Ontario, Canada - Groundwater well OW334 metaG | ecosystem: Environmental > Aquatic > Deep...
CTGCAACCCGGAAAAGCCCTGCTTCGGCAGGGCTTTTTTTCGATCTGTTTCCCTACCTGCAACATGCCTCGGGTCGACAGAGCCGTGTGGTAGACTTTCCCCATGAGAATCCTGCTGGCAGAAGATGACCGGATCATCGCCGACGGCTTGCAGCGCTCCTTGCGGAAAGCCGGTTACGCTGTCGATTGCGTCAGTTCAGGGGTTGAAGCGGATGCGGCGCTCGCCAGCCAGCAATTCGATCTGCTGATTCTCGATCTGGGTCTGCCGAAACTTTCCGGTATTGAAGTCCTACGCCGTCTGCGCGCGCGCAAGAGCACCCTGCCGGTGCTGATACTCACCGCCCAGGACGGCATCGAGGACCGGGTTCGCGGCCTCGATGCGGGTGCCGACGATTACATGACCAAGCCCTTCGCTCTGCCGGAACTGGAAGCCCGGGTCAGGGCCTTGACCCGCCGCGGCACGGGCATGCCGACGCGGATAGAATTCGGTTTGTTAACCTATGACCAGGCCGATCGGCAGGTGCTGATCGGCGGTCAGATGGTCGAACTCTCGGCGCGCGAACTGGGGCTGATCGAAATACTGCTGCTGCGGGCGGGACGCCTGGTTAACAAGGAACAACTGGTCGATCACCTCTGCGAGTGGGGCGAGGAAGTCAGCACCAACGCCATCGAAGTCTATGTGCATCGCCTGCGCAAGAAACTCGATGGTGGCGGCATCAAGATCACCACCGTCCGCGGTCTCGGCTACTGCCTGGAAAAACCGCCCGTGACCGGCGACGCGCCCCGAGCCTAAGTCACCGATGGAATCACTGCCGAGTTCCGAGGGCACTCGCGCCACCCGTATCTTCGGGACGCCCACTGAACTCAATTCGTTATTCGGGGAGATTCTCGACTGGATGCTGGCCCCCTTGCTGTTCCTGTGGCCCGTCAGCATTGCCGTGACCCACCATGTCGCCAACAATATCGCCAACCAGCCTTATGACCAGGCACTGGCGGAAAACCTGAATGTGATTGCCCGCCAGGTCAAGGTGGTGAACGGCAAAGTGGTGGTGAATTTCCCGGCGCCCGCCCGCGCCCTCCTGCGTGCCGACGAGAGCGATACGACCTACTACCAGGTCGTCGGCCTGCACGGCGAGCTGGTGGTCGGCGACAAGGAAATCCCCCGGCCTGAAATGCCGGAGGAGTTCTCTCCCGACACCGTGCTGTTTCGCGATGACGATATCCAGGGCGAGGAAATTCGTGTCGCCTACCAGTTCGTGACGCAACCGGCCCGCGGCTCGCCGGTGCTGGTGCAGGTGGCGGAGACGCGCCAGAAGCGGGAGAACCTCGCCAGCCGCATCATCTCCGGGGTGATCCTGCCGCAGTTCGCCATCATCCCGCTGGCGGTAATCCTGGTGTATCTGGGCCTGACGCGCGGCATCGCGCCCTTGACGCGCCTCCAGCGACGTTTCCGCAAGCGCCGCCCGGGCGACCTGGCGCAGATCAACATCCATGGTGTGCCGGAAGAGGTGCGCCCAGTAATTGTGGCTTTCAACGACATGATGGCGCGCTTCGAACAGAACTTGCAGGGGCAGCAGCGCTTCATCGCCAACGCTGCGCACCAGATGCGCACGCCGTTGACCGGATTGAAGATGCAGACCGAGCTGGCGCAGTCGGAGACCGATCCGCAGCTGATCCGGGCGTCGTTGCAGCAGATCGCCGAGAGCGCCGAGCGCGCGGCCCATCTCATCAACCAGATGCTGACACTGGCCCGCGCCGAGGCCAGCTACGAGAAGATGCACGTGTTTGCCACCGTCGATCTGGAGGACCTGGCCCGCGAGGTGACGCAGGAAGCCGTTCCCCGCGCGCTGGCGAAGGGCATCGATATCGGCTTCGAAGGCAGCGGCTGGCCGTTGCTGATCGATGGCAGTGCGGCACTGCTGCGCGAATTGATGAGCAACCTGGTCGACAACGCCGTCAAATACACGCCCACCGGCGGACGGGTAACGGCACGCACCCGCGGTGAGGAATTCGCGATATTCGAGGTCGAGGACAACGGTATCGGCATGTCCGAGGCCGACCGGGAACTGGTTTTTGAACGCTTCTACCGGGTGCTGGGCAGCGAAGCCGACGGCAGCGGGCTGGGGTTGGCCATCGTGCGCGAGATTGCCGAATTGCATCGCGCCAGCGTGCGCTTGCGCCCCAATCCTGCCGGTTGTGGGACACTCGCTCAGGCAGTATTTCCGCGCCAGGGGGTCTCCTATCCGTTGCCACCGACGGCTGTGGAGTGATAGTACCGGCTACCGTAACTCGGCCTCATCGTAAGCGTTGCGTAAGGCAGCCGTAAGTGCTGCGTCAGCCCGGTCTGCTATATTTACCTCGGATCCGGGAATAATTCCGAGCGGATAAACAGGGAGGGACTATGGCTGAATCATCCATCAACTGGGTCGCGATCGACAACGACCCGCGCTTTCAGCGCCTGCACGCCAGAAAACTGGCATTTCTTACGGGCCTGATGGTCTTCTCGCTGGTTTATTATTTTCTGCTGCCGATCGGCGCCGCCTATTTCACCGACATATACCGGGTCAAGGTCTATGGCGCGGTGAATGTCGGCATCCTTTTCGCGCTGTCGCAATTCATCGTCGCCTGGGGTATCGCCTTCTATTACACCGCGAAGGCCAAGGATTTCGACGCGATGGCCGCCGAACTGGTGCGCGACGCCGAAAAAATTGGAGCGAAATGACATGATGACCCTGAAAAACAAGATCTGGCTGGCCGTCTTCGCCTGCGCCATGCCGCTGGTGTCGCTGCCGGCTTTCGCCGAGGGCGCCGTCCACGAAAAATGGAAATGGCTGACCTTCATGGTGTTCGGTACCATTATCTGCGTCACCATGTACGTCACCTACCTCGCCGCCAAGCGGGTCAAGACCACCGCCGATTTCTACGCTGCCGGTGGCGGCGTTTCCGGCTTGCAGAACGGCTGGGCGATCGCCGGCGACTATCTGTCGGCCGCGTCCTTCCTCGGCATCGCCGGCCTGATCTCGCTGTATGGCTACGACGGTTTCATGTACTCGGTGGGCTGGTTGGTGGCGTATATCACGGTGCTGCTGGTGATCGCCGAGCCGTGCCGGAATATCGGCAAGTACACGCTGTCGGATATCCTGGCCTACCGCAACGACCCGAAGAAAGTCCGCATCGTCGGCGCCTTGTCGACCATCACCGTGTCGACTTTCTACCTCACCGCACAGATGGTCGGCGCGGGCGTCCTGATCAAGACCCTGATCGGCATCGACTACGAAATCTCGGTGATCGTCGTGGGTATACTGATGCTGATGTACGTGCTGTTCGGCGGCATGGTCGCAACCACCTGGGTGCAGATCATCAAGGCGGTCCTGCTGGTCTGCGCTTCCATCGTGATGGTGGTCATGGTCTGGAGCCAGTATGGTTTCCTCGGCGACTTCCTGAACAACGTCATCAACGACCCGAAGGTTCAGCAGCGCGTCGCCACTCTGCTGGGCGACAAAGCCAAGAATCTTTCTCCGACCGAGTTGGGCCAGATTTTCCTGGAGCCCGGCCTGTTCCTGAAAGTGCCGCTCGACCAGATTTCGCTGGGCATGGCGCTGGTGTTCGGCACCGCCGGCATGCCGCACATCCTGATGCGTTTCTTCACCGTGCCGACGGCCCAGGCCGCGCGCAAGTCGGTGAATTGGGCGATGGCGATCATCGGCGGCTTCTACGTGCTGACGCTGTTTCTCGGCATGGGTTCGGCGATGAAAGTCGGCCCGGCCAATATCGCGGCGATCGACGCCGGCGGCAACATGGCCAATCCCCTCCTGGCTCAAGCGTTGGGCGGTGGACCGGACAGCCTGATGGGCAATTTCATGATGGCCTTCGTCGCCGCCGTGGCCTTCGCCACCATCGTCGCGGTGGTCGCGGGCCTGGTCCTCGCCGCCGCTTCGGCGATGGCCCACGACCTTTATGTAGGCGTCATCAAGGAGGGGCATGTGACGCAAGAGCAACAAGTTAAGGCAGCCCGCATCGCCACCGTCCTGGTGGGCGCCATGGCCATCGTCATCGGCATCTCCGCCAAGGGCCAGAACGTCGCCCACCTGGTGGCGCTGGCCTTCGCCGTCGCTTCCTCGGCCAACTTCCCCTGCGTGCTGATGACGCTGTTCTGGAAACGCTGCAACACCGGTGGCATCGTGGCCGGCATGATCGTCGGCACGTTCCTCGCCATCGGACTGGTGATGGTTTCGCCGAACCTCACCTATCCGCTCGCCGTGAAAGCCGCCAATGAGAAGATCATCAAGGCCTCCGACGAAAAACTCGCCAAGCTCAACGCCGATCTGACGGCGGCAGTGCCTGCCAAGTCCGCCGCCGATCCAGTCGCCATCGAGAAGGTGAAAGCCGAAATCGCCAAAACCGAGAAGGCGAAGAAGGCGGCGGCCGACAAGATCGCCAGCTTTGGCAATGACACGACCAGCATCATGGGCCTCGAAAAACCCTGGTTTGAGTTGCGCAATCCCGGCCTCTACTCCATTCCGCTGGGCTTCCTCGCCGTCATCCTCGGCTCGCTGATGTACAAGGACAAGCGTGCTGAAGACATGTGGGACGAACTTTATGTGCGGCAGAACACCGGCATCCTGGCGGCAAGGGCAAGCGCACATTGAGCTGTTCCTGCTCCACGCGGAAAGCCCTTCCCAATAGGAGGGGTCCTTTCATGTCCCGCGCGGACGAGCGCATCGCCATTCTGTAAGGTATCGCCAGCAACTCCTGTGGTTGGTCAACGTGACTATGTAAGCCTCGCGTCAGTGGTGTAAGGTTCATGTCAGCTTGCCAGTGCAAAAAGGCATATATTGCGCGGATTGTGGTTCCTCGCGCATGAATCGAGCATAACGCGGCGCAGACCGTGGTCAGTGTTCGACAGCATGACCGGCAGTCCATGCCGGCACGATAAACGGATTATCCAAGGAGGAGGGCAATGTCATGCAGTTAACTGCAAAGCATCATGAGTACTGGAACAGAAACCTGAAAGTCACCGCCGTGTTGTTGGCGGTATGGTTCGTGGTGACTTTCGTCATGGGCTATTTCGCCCGCGAACTCAACGGCATCACCATCCTCGGCTTCCCCTTCGGCTTCTATATGAGCGCCCAGGGTTCGCTGATCATCTACGTGGTCATCATCTGGTACTACGCCCATTACATGAACAACCTGGACCAGGAATACGGCGTCCACGAAGGGGAGGAAGAATAATGGCCACCGCATCCACTGCCACCTTCACCAAGCAGCTTACCAAGTACTATAGCTTCTATACGGGAGGCTTCATCGCCTTCGTCATCGTGGTCGGCATCCTCGAGCAGATGGGTGTGCCTCCCAAGATACTCGGCTACATGTTCCTCGGCGCCACCATCCTGCTCTATGCCGGCATCGGCTTCATGTCGAAGACCGCCGAAGTGTCCGAGTATTACGTCGCGGGGAGGCGCGTACCGGCTTTCTTCAACGGCATGGCGACCGGCGCCGACTGGATGTCTGCCGCGAGCTTCATCGGCATGGCCGGCACATTGTACCTGTCCGGTTATGACGGCCTCGCCTTCGTGCTCGGCTGGACCGGTGGTTATTGCCTGGTGGCGCTGTTCCTGGCGCCCTACTTGCGCAAGTTCGGCCAGTTCACCATTCCGGACTTCCTCGGCGCCCGTTTCGGCGGACACTTTCCGCGCTTCATCGGCGTGGTCGCCGCCATTATCTGCTCCTTCACCTATGTGATCGCGCAGATCTACGGCGTCGGCCTGATCACCAGCCGTTTCACCGGACTGGACTTCCAGATTGGAGTGTTCGTTGGCCTCGCTGGCATCATGGTGTGCTCCTTCCTCGGCGGCATGAAGGCGGTAACCTGGACCCAGGTGGCGCAGTACATCATCCTGATCGTTGCCTACATGATCCCGGTGGTGTGGCTGTCCGTGCATCACGGCTTCGGCCCGGTGCCGCAGGTGGCCTATGGTTATGCCCTGCAAAAAGTGACCGAGCGCGAGAAAGTGCTGAACGACAAGGCCTCGCCCGACGGCGCCCGGGAAGAGTCGGTACGGCAGATCTTCCGTGAGCGTGCCGCGGCCGCCGACGCCAAGCTGAAAGGACTGGAGACGGGCGGTGCGGGCTTCCTCGCCGAGCAGAAGAAGCAACTGGCGGACAAGGCCGCCGCACTCAAGGCCGCCGAACCGGTTGATGCCAAGGCCGTCGCGGCCGCGGAAAAGGCGGTCAAGGACTTCCCGGCCGATGCGGCCGCCGCCAAGAAGCAATGGACGGCGGAGAAGGGCGTTGGTGCCCGGGCGGCACCGGTCAAGCCGCACGCCACGCCTTTCCAGGGCAAGGACGATAACGCCAGCAATATCGCCCGCAATAACTTCCTGGCCTTGATCCTCTGCTTGATGGTGGGCACGGCGGCGCTGCCGCACATCCTGATGCGCTACTACACCACGCCCTCGGTGAAGGATGCGCGCCAGTCGGTGTTCTGGTCGCTGTTCTTCATCTTCCTGCTCTACTTCACCGCGCCCTGCCTGGCGGTGTTGGCGAAGTTCGACGTATACACCGTGCTGGTTGGCTCGAAGTTCGCCGAATTGCCGGCCTGGGTGACGGCCTGGGCGACGGTCGACAAGACGTTGATGAACATCTCCGACATCAACGGCGACGGCATCGTGCAGTTGGCCGAGATCGTCATCGGCGGCGACTTGATCGTGCTCGCGACGCCGGAAATCGCCAAGCTGCCCTATGTGATTTCGGGCCTGGTGGCTGCCGGCGGCCTGGCCGCCGCGCTGTCCACCGCCGACGGCCTGCTGCTGACCATCGCCAATGCCATGTCGCACGATATCTATTACAAGATGATCGATCCGAACGCTCCGACCACGCGTCGCCTGGCGGTTTCCAAGGGCCTGCTGCTGGTGGTCGCGGTGATCGCCGCTTACGTCACCTCGCTCAAGCCGGGCGACATCCTGTTCCTGGTCGGCGCGGCCTTCTCGCTGGCCGCCTCGGGCTTCTTTCCGACGCTGGTGTGCGGGGTGTTCTGGCGGCGCGCCAACAAACTCGGGGCGATCCTCGGCATGTTGGGCGGACTGGGCGTGTGCATGTACTACATGTACATTACCTATCCGTTCTTCGGCGGTGTCGCGGCCAACCAGTGGTTCAACATCGCACCGATCTCGGCAGGCATCTTCGGCATTCCGGCCGGTTTCATCGGCGTCGTCATCGGCACCCTGATTTCCGCGCCGCCGAGCAAGGAAGTCCAGGAACTGGTGGACCATGTTCGCTATCCGAACCTGGAAGGCGACATCAATACCCAAGGAACCTGAGTATTGGAGGAGGAGATGCGGCGGGCCACGACCCGCCGCCCCATTCAGCACCCGCCGCGAGGCGGGTGCTTTTTTTAACTGCTACCAGGGCATTTCCGGGAGTAGCGGCGCCAGATCCTGGCGACCGCTGTCCTGGATCAACTGGCGCGAGATCTTGGGGTCGAACTTGAGCAGCTTGTCCAGAACCTGTGCGACTTTTTCGGCTTCGCCGCAATGATGATAAGCCATCCCCAACTGGTACCAGGCGTGGCCGTTCATCGGTTGCAGGCGCGCCGCTTCGCGGAACGCCGCGGCGGCTTCGACATGCTCGCCGAGCTTGGCGTGCGCCAGTCCCATGCCATACCAGGCACGGTCGAGTATGGGTTTGAGGCGCGCCGCTTCCTGGAAAGACTCTATGGCCAGGCGCGGCGCCGTCATCTGTTCGCGCACAAAGCCGAGATTGAAGAAGTTGTCGGCATCGTCGGGGGCCAGGCGCGCAACTTCCCGCAACCACTTCTCGGCACCGGCATAGTCTTGCCGCTGGGCGGCGATGGCGCCCAGATGGCGCGCCGACTGGACGTCGGCCGGGTTGTGCTGAAAGGCGACGAGGTAGGCGGCATAGGCCTGATCGGTCTTGCCGATGAAATGGAATAACCAGCCGCGGGCATAATGACGCCAGTGTTCGTAATTCATTCGCACTATCCTGGAAACGATTTGGAGGTCCAACAATACCATGGCGAATCCTGAACTGCTCATCCTTAGCATCTTGCGCGCATTGACGGAAGTAGCGATGCTGTCGCTGCTCGGGCAGGGCCTGGTGGCTTTTCTAGCCGGCAGCCGGCGCGCCACCAATCCCGTCTACCAATTGTTCAATGTGATCACCCGGCCGGTGGTCAAAGCGGTGCGTCTCGTCACGCCGAGAATCATCATCGACAGGCACGTGCCCTTCGTCACCTTCTTTCTGCTGTTCTGGTTGTGGATCCTGCTGGCCTATGTGAAACGCATTCTGTGCGAGATGAACGGCATCAACTGCCTCGCCGCGTAGCGCAAGCAAATCCGGGCGTCACAGCCGGTTGAGCCCAGGTCGGGGGCTATAATCGCCGCGAAAGGAGATGCGATGAACAGATCCGGTCTGACAGGACAACGCCTGGTGGCGGTCTTTCTGCTCGGCTGCATTCTGCTCAACTACCCGCTGTTGTTTCTTTTCAACCGCGGCGCCAGTCTGCTCGGCATCCCCTTGCTGTATGCCTATATCTTCCTCGCCTGGGCCGGATTGATCGTGCTGATGGCCTGGGTCATCGAGCATCGGGGAGACTGATGCTACAGGGCTGGTTCATTGCGCTGGCCTCCTTCGCCTACCTGGGGATACTGTTCGCGATTGCCTGGTACGGCGACCGGCGCGCCGACGCCGGCCGCTCGATCATCTCCAGCCCGACCATCTACGCGCTGTCGCTGGCGGTGTATTGCACCACCTGGACTTACTATGGCAGCGTCGGCCGTGCCGCCGTGACGGGCATCGGCTTCCTGCCGATCTACCTCGGCCCGACACTGATGGTGGCGTTGTGGTGGTTTGTGATGCTGAAGATGATCCGCATCGCCAAGGCCAACCGCATCACCTCGATCGCCGACTTCGTCGCCGCCCGCTACGGCAAGAGCCAGTTGCTCGGCGGCCTGGTGACCGTCATCGCGGTGGTCGGCGTGATTCCCTACATCGCGCTGCAATTGAAGGCGGTATCCAACAGCTTCACCATCCTGCTGCATTATCCCGGCATCGTCATGCCGGCACGCGCCGCCGCCTTGCCCTTGTTGCAGGACAGCACTTTTTACGTGGCGCTGATCATGGCGGTGTTCACCATCCTCTTCGGCACCCGCCATCTCGATGCCACCGAGCGCCACGAAGGCATGGTCGCGGCGATTGCCTTCGAGTCCGTGGTCAAGCTGCTGGCCTTCGTGGCAGTAGGTATTTTCGTCACCTTCGGTATCTACGATGGCTTCGCCGATATCTTCGCGCGCGCCGGCGCCGTTCCGAAACTCGAAGCACTGATGAGTTTCAGCGGCAACTACAGCAGTTGGGCTTCGCTGACTTTCCTGTCGATGGCCGCGATCATGCTGCTGCCGCGCCAGTTCCAGATCGCCGTGGTGGAGAACGTCAACGAGAACCACCTGCGCCGGGCGATCTGGATGTTCCCCTTGTACCTGTTGCTGATCAATATCTTCGTCCTGCCGATCGCGCTCGGCGGATTGCTGCATTTCGACGGCAGGAGCATCGAGGGCGGGGTGGACGCCGACACTTTCGTGTTGACGTTGCCGATGGTGCATCAGCAACAGGCACTGGCCTTGCTGGTGTTTATCGGCGGATTGTCGGCTGCGACCGGCATGGTGATCGTCGAAACCATCGCACTGTCGACCATGATCTGCAACGATCTGATCATGCCCATCATGCTGCGTTGGAAATGGCTGGGCCTGGCGCGCCGCACCGATCTCTCCTGGCAGCTGCTGAGCATCCGACGCTGGGCCATCGTCGTCATCCTGATGCTGGGCTACCTCTACTTTCGGGTCGCCGGCGAAGCCTATGCCCTGGTCGGCATTGGCCTGATTTCGTTTTCCGCGGTGGCGCAGTTTGTGCCGGTGATCGTCGGTGCCCTCTACTGGAAGGGAGGCACCCGTTCCGGCGCCCTGGCGGGCCTCTCGGCAGGATTCCTGGTGTGGGGTTACACGTTGCTACTGCCGTCCTTCGCCAAGTCCGGCTGGCTGCCTTTCGATTTCATGGAGCATGGTTTGTTCGACGTGGGTTTGCTCAAGCCACAACAACTGTTCGGCTTGACCGGCCTCGACGAAATCGCCCATTGCCTGTTCTGGAGCATGCTGGCCAATACCGGTGCCTATCTCGGCGTGTCGTTGCTGCGTCAGCCGAACGCTCGCGAGGCGGGACAGGCGACGATCTTTGTCGATGCCTTGCGCGCCGCGCAGGCGCGTGCCGGCGCGCGGTTCTGGCGCGGCAGTGCCCAGGTGCAGGATCTGTTGCCGTTGATCGGCCGCTTCCTCGGCCCGGAGCGCGCCCACGAGGCTTTCAAGCAGTATGCGAAGCGGCGCGGCGTGGCGTCCGTCCAACAGATGGTCGCCGACGCGGATCTGGTTCTGTACGCCGAGAGCCTGCTGTCCGGCGCTATCGGCAGCGCCTCGGCACGGGTCATGATGGCTTCGGTGGTACAGGAGGAGCCGCTGGGCCTGGATGAGGTGATGAACATCCTCGACGAGGCCTCCCAGGTGCGGGCCTACAGCCGGCAACTGGAACAACAGTCGCAGGAGCTGTCGGCGGCGACGCGCGATCTCCGCGCGGCCAACGAGCGGTTGAAGGAACTCGACCGGCTCAAGGACGACTTCATGTCCACCATCACCCATGAATTGCGCACGCCGTTGACGTCGATTCGGGCGTTTTCCGAGATGCTGCGCGACGATCCCAAGACGGGACTGGACGAGCGCAAACGCTTCCTCGGCATTATCGTCGCCGAAACCGAGCGCCTGACCCGGCTGATCAACCAGGTGCTCGATCTGGCGAAAATCGAATCGGGCAAAGCCGAATGGCATACCGGGGAGGTCGACCTGCGCGAGGTGGTCCTGCGGTCGGTGGACGCCACCAGTCAGCTCTTCAAAGAGCGTGACATCGCCCTGGAGGTGGATCTGCCGTCCGGGGTACCGCCGATTCCCGCGGATCGCGACCGGCTGATCCAGGTTATGATCAACCTGTTGTCGAATGCGGTCAAATTTTGCCTCCCCGGAGTGGGCCGGGTGGCGGTCCGCATGCGATACGACACCGATGAACTGCGCGTCGATGTTTCCGACAACGGGCCGGGTATCCCTCAGGAGGACCAGACCATCATTTTCGAGAAGTTCCGGCAGGGCGGCGAGAGCAGTGACGTGTTGACGGGCAAGCCGCAAGGCACCGGCCTTGGCCTGCCGATCAGCCGCCAGATCATCGAGCATTTCGGCGGTCGCCTATGGGTGGAGAGTTCGACGGAAAAAGGACAGGCGGGGGCCACGTTTTCATTCTCCCTGCCGTTGCGGGCGGTGCGGGAGAAGCGGGCCGAGGAGGAGCGGGCATGAGCCGGAAGATCCTGATAGTCGATGACGAACCAAACATTGTCATTTCCCTCGAATTCCTGATGAAGCGTGAAGGCTTCACGGTGTCGGTGGCAGTCGACGGCGAAGAGGCATTGCAGAAGATTGCGGAAACTCAGCCCGACCTGGTGCTGCTCGACGTCATGATGCCGAAGAAGAGCGGCTTCGAGATCTGCCAGGAAGTTCGCGCCAATCCGGCCTGGACGGCGATCAAGATCGTCATGCTGACGGCCAAGGGACGCGATACCGAAGTGCAGAAAGGCGTGGCGCTGGGTGCCGACGCCTACGTCACCAAACCGTTTTCGACCAAGGAGCTGGTGGCAACAGTAAGATCGGTGCTGGGGCTGGACGGTAAGGCATGAATGCCCGTGTGCGCTACCTGCTGGCCCTGATGGTGCTGGGCCTGTTGATCACCGGACCGTTCCTGCTGACCGCGGTGCTGTTGACGGCCGCGATGTCCGAGGCCGAAGCACAGGCCATGGCCGAGTTGTTGCTGCCGCGCCTGCCGATCGGGATCATGATGACCGGGCTGGGTTTCGCCATCGGCGTGGCTTTCCTGCGCAGCCTGTTCAACCAGTATGTCCAAGGGTTGTTGAAGATGGCCGAGTTGATGCGCCTGATGCTCGGCGCCAACCGCAATTTTCGCGTCACGCCCGAAGGCCCGCCCGAAGTGCAGTTGCTCGGGCGGGCCGTGAATGAACTGGCACAGCAACGCGATGATCTGCTCAGCGATGTCGAATCGCGGATCCGCCGGGCCAGCACCTCGCTGGAGGAGGAGAAGAACCGGCTGGCCGCACTGATGTCGGAACTGACCCAGAGCGTGGTGGTGTGCAATCTCGATGGCCGCATTCTGCTCTACAACAATCGGGCGCGCTTGCAGTTCCGCGTTTTTGTCGAGGAAGGCGGCGGAACCGGGTCGGGACCCTTGCTCGGGCTCGGCCGCTCGATCTTCTCGGCGTTCGACCGCAACCTGATCGCGCATGCGCTGGACAACTTGCAGACGCGGCTGGCGACCAAGGGCAGCCAGCCGTCAACGCATTTCGTCACCGCCACTCGCGCCGGCCAGTTGATCCGCGTGCAAATGGCCCCCGTGCTCTCCGTTGCCGATGGCGACCAGGACGGGACGGAACAAAAACCGACGCGCACCATCGGCGGGTATGTATTGATGCTGGATAACATTACCCGCAGCGTCGACAGCGAAACCAAGCGCGACGAGCTGCTACAGAACCTGACGGAAGGCAGCCGCGCCGCGCTCGCCAATATCCGGGCGGCGGTGGAGACCCTGCTGGAATACCCGGATATCGAGGCCGAGCAGCGCGAACGTTTCTTGCGCATCATTGGCGACGAAGTCTTGGCGATGGGGCAGCGCCTGGACAAAACCCTGGACAGCCATGCCGATGCCATGAGGGCGCGCTGGCCGCTGGAAGAAATGCTCGGCGCCGATCTCGTCGCGGCGGCGCAACGCCGTATCGAAAGCAAGTTCGGCCTCGCCGTGAAGATAGACGACCTGGACGCGGATCTGTGGGTCAAGGTCGACAGTTTCTCGCTGCTCCAGGCCATCAGTTATCTCGCCGGACGGCTACAGGAATCCTTCGACATCCGCCTGCTGCGTTTTCGCCTGGCCCGGTCCGGACGGCTGGCCCATCTCGACATGGTCTGGATGGGCGCGCCCATTTCCACGGAAACGCTGCATGGCTGGGAGCTGGAACCGATGAACCTGTCTGGCGAGAACAGCCCGCTGACTTTGCGCGACATCATGGACCGCCATGGCGGGGAACTCTGGTTCAAGCGCGACAGCGCGACCCAGTTGGCCTACTTTCGCCTGTTGATTCCGATGGCGGTGAGCCACGAAGCTTTCGATCCCGCGACGCTGCTGCGCAGCGAGAGCCGGCCGGAATACTACGATTTCGACCTGTTCCGGCACAGCGACCAGGATCACGCGCTCGACGATCGACTATTGACCGACCTCGCTTACACCGCGTTCGATACCGAGACCACCGGCTTGCTGCCCCTGGAGGGCGACGAGATCATCCAGTTCGGCGCGGTGCGCATCGTCAACGGGCGCATGCTGCGCGGGGAGAGCTTCGAGCAACTGGTGGACCCGCTACGGCGGCTGAGCGCAGAGTCGATCGCCATCCATGGACTCAGCCAGGAGATGGTGAACGGCCAGCCCACCATAGACCGGGTTCTCCCGGATTTTCAGCGCTTCTGCGAAGATACCGTGCTGGTGGCGCACAATGCCGCGTTCGACATGCGCTTCCTGCAACTCAAGGAGGCGGCGACCGGCATCCGGTTCACCCAGCCGGTGCTCGACACCCTGCTGCTCTCCGCGGTGATCCATCCGAACCAGGAATCCCACAAGCTCGAACTCATTGCCGAACGCCTGGGCATCCCCATCATCGGCCGGCATACGGCTCTCGGCGACGCCATCGTGACCGGCGAAGTGTTCCTGCGAATGATCCCGCTGCTCAACGACATGGGCATCCACACGCTGGGCGAGGCGCTTGCTGCCGCCCAGAAGACCTTTTACGCCCGCCTCGCCTACTGACAAGATTCGACATGATCCCGACCCCCAACCTATCCGCGATGAGCGGTACCGGCCTGAGCCTGCACAGTCAACTGGCGGCGATGGTGCGCCGCCAGCCCGTCACCTCCTCTCCCGAAACGCCGCTGCGCGAGGCCCTACGGCTGATGTCCGAACACCGGGTCGGTTCCATCGTCATCGTCGAGCCGGAAAGCGGCAGGCCGGTCGGCATCTTCACCTTGCGCGACCTGCTGCATCGGGTCGCGGCGAAGTCGTGCGATGTCGACCAGTGGATCGCGTCGGTGATGAGCGACAGCGGGCTGGTCGTGCTCAACTGGCGCTCCACCGTGTATCAGGCGGCACTGCTGATGGCGCGCCGCGGCGTGCATCATGTCATCGTGGTGGACGCCTCGGGTCGCCTGGCGGGCGTCGTTTCGCAGGAGGACATCTATGAATTGCAGCGCGGTGGCGTCAAGGCGGTCAGCGGCGCCATCCGCAACGCCCGTGACCTCGAGGCGCTGGTCGCGGCGGCCGAGGAGATACGCCGCCTGACCATGCAGATGCTTGCCGATGGCAGCACCGCCGAGGCGCTCATCCAGCTGATCTCGACCCTCAACGATCACCTGACGGTGCGGATCATCGAGTTGACTGCGAGCGAATTCACCCTGCCGAAAGTGGAGTGGTGCTGGCTGGCGTTCGGCTCGGAGGGCCGCTTCGAGCAGACTTTCAGCACCGATCAGGACAA
>Ga0172379_10007114_pt1 | contig 14683 bp, 15 predicted proteins | sample GrowelOW334metaG_FD_119756 | JGI IMG/M metagenome (GOLD analysis project Ga0172379, IMG submission 119756) | Groundwater microbial communities from an aquifer near a municipal landfill in Southern Ontario, Canada - Groundwater well OW334 metaG | ecosystem: Environmental > Aquatic > Deep...
AACTGCATCTGTTGACCGTTTTTAAAGTGGTGCGAAAAAATAAAGATGGTACGACAAGTGATGTTCTTCCGGAAGACTTGGATGTAAAAGACCACGTCATACTTCGGCTCGGCGATCAGATTCCGTGCGATGGTACCGTACTTTCTGAAAAAAGTTTGGAGGTCAGTGAATCGCTCATCACCGGCGAATCAAGCTCCATTCGAAAAGCTGCGGGCGACAAGGTTCTTGCGGGAAGTATCATTACTTCGGGTGCGGGAGAGCTTGAAGTTGAAACGCGCTATAATGAAAGCCGCATATCAAAGATGACGGCAAAGATCAAACGATATACGGAAAATCTCAGCCCGATCCAGATATCTGTGGAAAAAGTGGTTCAATATTCCGGGTACGTTCTTATCTTTGTCATACTGTATGTGCTCTACCGCGCCAATGCCGTTTCGGAAGACAAGCTGACAACGATTAAAAGTATCGGCGCTCTTGCGAGTACTATCGTTCCGCAGGGACTCGTGATCGCGACCACCCTTTTATTCGCGTATGGTGCAACACATATGTTCCGACGGCACGTACTTTTGCAGGACGTGAACGCGACGGAAAAACTCGGGCGCATAAAAAATCTCTGTCTCGACAAAACGGGAACACTCACGGAAAATACTTTAATGATGGAAGAAATGCATATCGCTCCCGGTCTTTCCGTCGAAGAAGCACGCTATCTTACCGCTTCATATCTGGCTGATTCGGGAGATACTTCGCAGACTATCCGCGCCATCCAAAAACATCTCGGCAATGCTCGCGGCGGAGAAGTTTCGGGAGCGATGTCGTTTTCTTCCGAAAGAAGATACGGGGGAGTACAGCTTCGGTCCGAACATCGGCACGTATCGGTTCTTGCGGGAGCGCCGGATACATTTCTTCCGCATATTTCCGATGAAAAGGAAAGAGACTGGCTCGGGCTTTTGCTCGAAAATCACTCGCGCGCGGGGAAGCGGATCATGTGCGTTGTGCGAAGTTTTTCCTCCGAAATACCGCGCGGACTTGAGGGGGCGGAACTGTCTGTTGTCGCGGTATATATTTTGAATAATAATTTGCGTCAGGGAATTCGCGACACCATACATTTTTTCCAAAAAAGGGGAGTAACGATTCGCATTATTTCCGGCGACAATCCTGATACGGTTCGCGCTATCGCTTCTCTTGCCGGAGTGAATGATACGGACAAAATAATTACCGGTGCGGATATTGAAAATTGGGCGGAGGCTGACTATGTCAATAATGCGATGAAGTACGCGATCTTTGCGCGCATAAAGCCGGAACAAAAAGAGAAGATAATCAAAGCACTCAAAAAAGACGGCTTCACGGCAATGGTCGGCGATGGCGCGAACGATGCGCTCGCCATCAAAAAAGCGGATCTCGGGATCGCGATGTTCGATGGTGCGCCGGCAACTCGTCAGCTCGCATCGGTCGTTCTGACAAACAACAGCTTCGCGGAACTTCCCGGCGGCGTAAAAATGGCGGATAGTATTATCAAGAACATCGAAATTTTTGCAAGTATTTTTTTCAATCAGACGTTTGTCGGTTTTTTTCTTTTTCTCTGGATAAGCATTATGGGATTTTCGTATCCGCTCACACCGCTTAACGTGACGCTTATAAATTATTTCACTGTCGGACTTCCGGGCGTACTTATCTCTTACTGGGCGATCAAGCCGAAGGAAAATGCGATACGCGAAAAAATGCCGTCATTTCTCAAACGCGTTCTGCCTTTTCCGTTCGTTGCCGCAATAATTCAATCTTTTTGCATAATGGGAATTTTTGTGATGAATAGAAATGTTGTGACGGTTGAAGGAATGAGAACGCTCATGGTGGTATCGTTCGCAGCCGTCGGATTCATCTTTTTTATTCTTGCACCGCGCGTGTACGAAGGATACACGCTCAGTATTCAGAAGGTGCAATTTATTTTTCTCGCGGTGATCGAATTGCTCGTTCTTGCCGCCGTTTTTGAGTTCTCTCTGCTCGGGCAATTTTTCAACGTGACGCCGATACCGCTTCAAAACTTGAAAGGCATCGTCCTCTTTGTTGCGGTCTCCGCCGTTATTCATTTTGTTTTTGTCTATTCATTTTTCCCGAAAAAGGAAAAACCGAAATAATGGTACGATTCAAAAAAACAAACTCCCACAATAAAATGCAGGAGTTTTTACTATTTGATTCCGAGGATCATTTTTATTCTCTTTTTTTCGAGTATATTTCATTCAAATAGTTCATCGCCGCTCTATCGAAAAATATTCCGTAAAATATGGTTCCGGCTCCGATAATTCCTATCGCCGCAGGGGTTACCAGCCCAAAATATCTCATGAAGAGGTAACTTACGATAACGACGAGGGCACCGACAACAATACTGACAAGATTTGCGAGGAACGAATAGTGTCGTTCTTTCATTTGTTTTTTCATATGAACTCCTTTTTCGTGATCTAATTTCTTATTCAAAAATACCATTAATGTGTTTTCCTGTAAAGTTACATTTGACAAATATATAATAACATATATAATATGAAAAAGTAGTACAAAACAAACCAGGAGAGAAAAATGAAGAAAGAGAAGATACATATCGAGCCGGGACGCATTATTCCGCATCTTCCTGAAGAAGGAAGAAAAAAAATAAAAACCGGCGGTCCAATGAAGAGCAAAAAAGTCTACGACCGCAAAAACAATAAAAAAGAAGAAAGGGAGGAACATGATTCCTCCCATTTTTTTTGAAAAAAAGCACGGAAAACATTTTAAGAAATTTTCGGCGTGCACACTTTTTTAAACTTCGGGTTCATCGTCGATGATGCATTGAATATTATCCCAGAAATCTTTTTTCATCTTTTCCTGATTGATCTTGTTTTGGAAAAGAAGTTTTCCCATTTCAATGTGGTTCCGAACATTTTTCTCAAACCCTTGTGAATGCAGCCCGTTTCCGTCCATAGTGATGCAGACCTTTTCTGTTAGTTCCGATCCGATTCCCCATGAAGCGATAGTAATGGATTCATCAGATTGGAGTAGTAACTCTCTTACTGCAGGGTTGGTATCGATCTCTCTCAAAAATTGTACGTAGCGCATCATCTTAGCATATCTTTGATATTTCTTAGCAGATTCCCATATTTTAGTGTTCTCAATGACCATTGTATATTCCTCATAAGAAACTTTCCCGCACATAATATATCGTATTCCGGTGAATTATGCTAGTATACGAGTACATGTTTGATATCGTTGCCATTATAAAAACAGCGGGATATTTCGGGATCGGCGGGATAATTTTTGCCGAATCCGGGCTTATGCTCGGTTTCTTTCTTCCCGGTGACAGCCTTCTTTTTACCGCCGGAGTCCTTGCATCTGCAGGATTTTTGAATATTTGGCTCCTTGTACCCCTCGTTTTCGTGTGTGCAGTACTTGGCGACAACATCGGTTATTTTCTCGGGAGAAAAGCCGGCGAAAAACTTTTCGAGAGGGAAGAGTCGTTTCTTTTTAAACGTTCGCATGTTGATAGAGCCAGAACTTTTTTTGAAAAACACGGAGTTCGCTCAATCATTATCGCGCGTTTCGTTCCTGTCGTCCGAGCATTCGTTCCACCGGTTGCAGGAGTTGGACGGATGAATTACCGAACATTTCTCATCTCTGACATCATCGGCGGCTTGCTCTGGGCGTGCGGATTAACGATTCTCGGATATTTTCTCGGACAAACCGTTCCCGACATCGACAAATATCTTTTGCCTATTGTGGCTGTGATAATTCTTGTCTCCGTACTCCCCGTCATTAAGATGTGGTTCGGAAGTAAATAATTGTATGGAATCCGCCGAGTTGATCCGCATACTCAAAAATGGAGGGATCGGTGTTCTTGCTACCGACACGCTCTACGGATTGGTGGGGTGTGCGCTTTTACCCGAACCGGTCGCGCGTATTTACTGTGTCCGCAAGCGAACGAATAATAAGCCACTCATCTTGCTTATCGGCTCGATTGCCGATCTGGAAATTTTTGGTATTTCTCCCGAGTCATCAGAAGTAAAAATTGCAAAAAAATATTGGCCGGGAAAAGTCAGCGTTATCTTGCCGTGTGATAACAAGAAATTTGAATATTTGCACAGAGGCGCAAAGTCTCTCGCTTTTCGCTTGCCTGATGCTCCGGAACTTTTGGAGATACTAAAAGAAACCGGTCCTCTCGTCGCACCGTCAGCAAATCCGGAAGGGAAGCCGCCGGCCCTTACCATCGAAGAATCAAAAAAATATTTTGGTGATGAGATAGATTTTTATAAGGATAGCGGAAAAACAGAGTCTGAACCGTCAGTACTGTTAAAAATAGAAGGAGACAAAGTATTCGTACTTCGTTCCGGAAAAATATTTGACATAAATTTATAGAAGTGCTATAATACACCGAAATCAATTGTTATTTATTTGGAGGGTCAAATGGCACACAATATGGAATATCTCGATGGTCTGAGGAAACAAATTGCTTCACTGCCGAAACGAGAAAAAACAAAACCGACGAATTGGTATGAATATGAGTATCGACGCGCTCACCGCGAAGATCCCGGAAATATCATTACGATTCGCCTCGATTATTGCGATAAGGCTCGGGAAGTCATGTCTTTTACGCTTCGCTATGTTCCGAAAGGAACCTACCTCGGAGCGATATTGAAATGGTTTTCGGTCCCACATATTCCGGGCGCAACACTCAAACTGAACGGAACTCCGTGCAATTTGGCAGAGTGCGTTCGCAATAGTGGCGACGAAATTGATTATTCGTGATTTTTTAGGAGAAAGTTGACAAAAAACTTATATTAAGTATAGTTATACGGGAAATCGAAAATAACCAAAAAAAGGAGAAAAGAATGAGTAATTTTGTACAGGAAAGAAGAGGCTATGGAAAGATTTATGTACCGCCAAAGGCAGGAAAAGAGTACCAGCCGAAAGCGCATCCTGCTGTTACACCGAATCCTAAGCACGTCTTTAAAAAAGACGTCGAACACGAGGCGGTTTTCGTGGATGTTGTGAGAGACGGCGTAGTTCTAGGGAAACTTTGCGTTTCGCTGTAATTCAGCCATCGAGTAATCCATACCACTGCGTCCATGCGGTGGTTTTTTTGTGGTTTGCAATTATATAAACTATATGTTATAATACAGCCGTCATTGCAATTCCGCGGTGACGCAATTCGCACGATATCTTTTCCCGACAGGAGGAGATGTGCAATGAGGAGAGAGATATGAAAGGTCTTTTTAGAACAAACGCATTTTCCATTCACGATAAGATCACGACGAGCAACGGTACTATTTTGATCGTCGTTGGTTCCGAGGGGCAGCCGACCGGCATATGGCGCGGTGCGATCATGGATATTGAATCAAAAGCCAGGCTTACGTATGGTTCGGGGACAACTGCCGAATACATGTATTATTGCGGATGTACCGCGATGATAAAAGACAGCCGTGCACCAAAAGAATGGAACGATAAAGAGCCGTCACATGATTATTATGCGGTTTCCGAAAATGAAGCCATTCCTCTACTGTTGAGCCGAAATGATACATATCGGTCGGAGATCAACGGTTTGAAAAAAAATCACGCGATCGAAATTAAAGCACTGCACGGTGCGTTTCGGGCGATGACTTTGCCAGAAAGCGTTCAAACGTTGGCAAATATCATTACCGAGAAAAAAATGAGCGACACTGAAGCGATCGAAAAACTTGATATTCTCATTAAGTTTTTTAAAGAAGATTTTCGGACATTGCTTGATGCTATCGATAAACAGAACAAATAATTAAAATGCTTTAAGCACTGCCGCTGTAGGAATACAGCGGTTTTTCTTTGCCCACGCCATACCCCTTCGATAAACTCTTGGCGGCGGTGGGCGTTGAGAAAAAATCAAATTTCGGTATAATGGACGGATATGGAATCACATGAAATTCGAGCTCGATTTTTAAAATTTTTCGAAAAGCGCGGGCATACCATCATCCCGAGTGCTTCGCTCTTACCCGAAAATGACCCTTCGGTGCTGTTTAATACCGCCGGAATGCAGCCTTTGGTGCCGTATCTTTTGGGGGAAACACATCCGTCCGGCGCGACACGGCTCGCGAACTCGCAGAAATGCGTCCGTACCGTTGATATAGATGAGATTGGCGACAATACACACGCGACATTTTTCGAAATGCTCGGCAACTGGTCGCTCGGAGACTATTTTAAAGAAGACGCCATCAAATGGAGCTTCGAATTTTTGACAGATAAAAACGAAGGACTGGGACTTGATCCGAAACGATTATATGTGACGGTTTTTGAGGGTGATGAAAATGCCCCCCGCGATGACGAAGCGTTCGAAATTTGGAAAAACTACATACCGGAAAACCGCATTTATTTCATGAGTGCAAAATCAAATTGGTGGAGCCCCGGCGATAATGGTCCGTGCGGTCCGGACTCGGAAATGTTTTATGACGTGACGGAAAAAGGTCTCGGCGATATGACAAAAGAGGAATACATGAAGGCAGATGACGAACAGAAAGTCGTTGAGATTTGGAACGATGTTTTTATGGAGTATGAAAAGAAAGACGGGAAAGTGGTGGGGAAGTTAGCGAAGAAAAACGTGGATACCGGTTCGGGCTTGGAGCGGGTTACGATGGTGGTGCAGGGGAAGGATAATATTTATGAAACGGATTTGCTCGCGCCGATAGTCCATAAAGTCGAAAGTCAAAAGTCCATAAAGTCTGCCGGCGACGGACGGTCGGAAAGAATTATTGCTGATCATCTGCGCACATCTGTGTTTATGATCTCTGACGGCGTTACACCTTCAAATACCGATCAGGGATATATCCTTCGCCGGTTGCTTCGCCGTGCAATTCGTTTGGCGGATTCACTCGGTTTGGATTGCGGACTCGATGAGATCGCGACGTCCGTATTTTCGATCTATAAAGATTCTTATCCGAGCGTTTTGCAAAAGGCGGTAAAGATTAAAGATGAGATTAGAAAAGAAGAGGAAAAATTCCGGCTTACACTCTCGCATGGAATGAAAGAGTTTGAAAAAATTTCTGATAAAGATATTTCGGGCGAGGCGGCGTTTAATTTGTATCAGAGTTATGGTTTTCCGATCGAGATCACGAAAGAATTGGCGAATGAGCGCGGGATTACTGTCGATGAAAAAGGATTTGAGGAAGAATTCAAAAAACACAAAGAAATTTCTGCGGTCGGTTCCGAACAGAAATTCAAAGGCGGGCTTGCCGACACTTCGGAAATTTCCACTCGTTATCACACGGCGACACACTTACTGCACAAAGCGCTCCGCACGGTGCTTGGCGAACACGTATTCCAGAAGGGAAGTAATATCACCGCCGAACGCATGCGTTTCGATTTTTCTCACGGCGAAAAAATGACCGATGAACAGAAGAAAAAGACGGAGGATTTGGTAAACGAAAAAATTAAAGAAGCGCTTCCTGTGAAGTATGAAGACCTTCCGATCGAAGAAGCAAAGAAACGCGGCGCCATGGGTCTGTTTGGCGATAAATACGGCGAAGTCGTGCGCGTGTATAGTATCGGTACCGAGGATACAAAATGGAGCGTAGAGCTTTGTGGGGGACCTCACGTAAAGAATACGAGCGAGCTCGGACATTTTAAGATCGTTAAAGAAGAAGCCGTCAGCGCGGGAGTCAGAAGAATCAAGGCCATACTGGAATAGTAGAAAAAGAAAGTTCAAAAATTTCTCCTCTTCGCGTTTTTACAACAAAAACGGAGTTTTCTGGTTCGGGAAATAATTGACAAAATAATTAAAGTATGATTAAATAGAACTCAATTTGTTCCTACTTATATTACTTTTGGAGTAAGAAAATGAAAATAGTACTACCGGAACATATGCCGGTTTTGAATGATACGCACATGGCGGCATTGAAGAAGTTCGGCGAGGTTATTGCGTTTCCGGACTTTCCGGCGAACGACGATGAGATTGTGCGACGCATCGGCAATGCCGAAATATTGGTTACTAAATGGGAAAAAATTTCCGATAATATCATGCGCCGCTGCCCGGCTGTCCAATATATCGTCACGCTCTCGGTGGGGATCAATGCTATTGATGTCGAAGCCGCAGCACGAAGAGGTGTCAAGGTGATTAATTGTCCGACGCACAGCGCACTTTCCGTCGCGGAGCATGCGATAGGTCTTATGTTCGCCGTATCGCGAAATTTTTACACTTCGCAAAAAATGCTTGCGGATGGAAAGTGGAAGCCAGATCTTGAATCGTTTTGTGGCGTGGAACTCGCGGGAAAACGTCTCGGTATAATCGGCGGCGGGCTGATTGGAAAACGTTTGGCGTCTCTTGCTGATGTTTTGGGAATGGAAGCGTACTATGCGGATATTGAAACTCCGAAACATGATGTCGATGTTATGATTGCAACGTCCGATTACGTAAGTCTTAATATTCCGTATTCCCCCGAAACACATCATTATATTGATGAACGCCGGCTCGGGTTGATGAAAAAAACCGCATATCTGATCAATACGTCGCGCGGTGCGATTGTCGATCAGGAAGCACTCATTTATGTCTTAAAAAAAGGAAAGATCGCCGGCGCCGCACTCGATGTGTTCGAGGGAGAACCGCTTTTCGGGGAAATATCCGACGAGATTCGCGAACTTGCCAGTCTTCCGAATGTGGTGGCGACTCCGCACATCGGATACAACACCAAAGAAGCAAACAAAAGATTAGCCGAAGAACTTATCGCGAACGTGAAAGCGATCGTAACGGGTTCACCGATAAACGTGAAAAATTAGATGTGAATTTGTCCGGTATTCGTGCCGGACTTTTTTTTATAAAAAAATCGCCCCGAAAAATTCAGAGCGACCAATTAAAATATTATTCTACCGCATGCGTCCATCCGGGAGGCGCGATGCTATAGCAAGCTTTTCTGTCTTCGTACAGAATCCTTCCCACTGTCGCGATGTCGACGGCGTTCATTGGCGTTCCCGTTGCAAGTTTCGCCCAAATCGATGGTGTTGCGATACGAACGGCATGACCGCCGACTTTTATTTCAGTGAGTATGTCTCCATCGCCTTGCGGGACAAAAACGTCGCAAATATTGTCGGTTCCGATCCAGAGAGGAACTTTTCTTTTTATAAGTTCAAGCATTCGCGCGATCGAATTATGGATAGGTCCATCCGCGGATCGCAATTGTCTCATTGAGATCGCGGCCGTTGGGCATACGATAAGCCCGACGTTAAATTCAAGAAGTTGATCGACTAAATTCGCGAACTTTTTTTCCGAATAAGCGGAAGGCGAGATCATGTGGATCACTTTTACACTTGGACCCTGCTGGTTAGGTTGATCATGCCACCTTAGGCATTCAAGCAGCGTTAATGTTCCGTTTTCTGTAGGAAGATTCGCTTGGTCAAGATGAATTTGAACTTCTTTACCTAGTTCACATGCAAGTTCAAGACCTTTTCTTAAATGCAAACGAAATTTTGGATCATGTTCATTTCCGTCTTTTTCAGGAAGCAAAGAAAGAAAGTCGGAGATTTTTGCCGCCGCTTTGAAAGTTGTCCAGCGTTTCGTGCCTTCTTTAAAACCGAAGATGGGATTTGGAGCAATGCGAATAGCAATCCGATCTTTGTATTTTTCTTTCAATTCGAGAGCGACGCGAATGGCGATCAGTCCATCTTCTGCAAGATCGGGTGTGGCATCGATACAGGTATCGAACCGAGTAACACCAAAGGCAATTTGCGTTTCGATTGTTTTTGACATCCGTGCGCGAAGATCTTCTTCTGCATAAGCGACACCGGTGTGCAGATCGCCGACCAAATTTTGTTTTACGGAGAGCGGGTAATTGCTTGCTTCAATAGAAGTCGTGCCGATGTGTTTCAAATATTGATTACCGAGCGTGTTTGCGCGGTCAAGATGCGCGTGAGCATTGTAAAAACCGCCGTATTTATAAACCTGTGTCAGGACCATTTGATCCCATTCCGAAACATATTCCCAATTGCGTGCCGGATAAAATTGCGAAAGAGCTTCCGCGAGTGCAGTTTCCATTATTTTCTCCTCATAATACATCAAAACTCGAATAAGAATACCAGAACCACAGAATTATACAAGCAAAAACTTGTGGGAAGGTCAGTAAGTAAAAAATCTCCGCATCGAAATCGATGAGGAGATTAATGCTATTTAGCGGACAATAATATTAACTCGAATGTTTTTAATGACCACCGCAACAATCATTGTAGTGATATGCTTTTTTGGTTTCTTTTACCGTCGGCGGTTCGTATAATTTTTTCAATTCTTCGCGCGCCTGATACAGGGTGGCATCGCCAGTATCAATGCGTTCAGCTAAATCTCGGAGCGATTGTTTCAATGATTGAAGCTCCGGAGCATTTTCAGTGTCGCCGTTCAACGCTTTTTCCAGTTTCTCGGATTCTATTTTGCTTTCTTTCCAGATAACATGTTCGGCATACTCTGAGAGAGAAATAAAACCATCCTTTTCAGGTGTTATGTAAAGGAAAAATCTTTGTTTATTTTCTTCAAAGAGTAATTCGTGTATCAGCAAAAAGTATGGTTCCTTTCCTTCCTCCTTTAAAGAACGCAGTATCCCAATAGTACTTCTTCTATCAAAACGTTCGGGGAAATGACAAATATTCCAAAAATGTTTCTTTTTTAGACCTTTCTCAACACGAGTATCAAATAATTCGATACCGTTCTTGTCTAAAAAAACCTTGCGAAGAGAACGATAGGAAGTACCAAAGATGATAGTCTGATCATTAAGCCACGTTGTGGCGCAACTATACATCGGAGGATTGTTTGCACCTCGAGTGTGCCAATAATCTTTAGGGTCAAACACACCGTCATTTATACGAAAACCGGTTCGTACTTTTACCGTTGTAAGTTCAAGCCCTTCCTCTATCTCTTTTTTTAACCACGATTGTTTTGCTAAGATCTTATCAATCTGGTGTTTTTCTGTTGCATTATACGACATGATATACCTCTTCGACGTTACGTCGATTTAAACTTTGCGGACATTACATTCGAAAGTTCGGGTTTGTGTGCGCTTCGTTACAAAGCGTCCTTGATTGGCAATGTCCCAATCCGAGAGTTATATTACAAAATTGTTGACTTTATGTCAAATTTCGTTTGTTCTTTTGTTCGTCGTCTATATTCCTAAATCGTAAATCATAAATCTTCATCGTCTCGTTATGCACACCCATATTTCACAAATCGTGATATAATTGCTAAGCAGAGGAGTGTATAAGCCTCTATTTGAAATGGGTATTTTTTCTTCCAATAAACCGCATCTCACGACTATTATTGATGTCGGCAGTTCCAGTATCGGAGCGGCGACGGTTTTGATGTACCCGAACGAAAAGCCGAAAGTTCTTTACTCGATCCGGAAAGAAATGGCGTTTCAAGATAATTTTCGTTTTGAACGCTTTGTGTCGTCTATGCTCGATACTCTTGAAAAAGTAACCCAGGAACTTTCTCATCTTCCTGTTCCTCCTCATTCCGATCGCACCTTTTTGTGTGTTTTTGCGTCGCCTTGGTATGCTTCACAGACGAGAATTCTGAAAAAAACCTTTGACAAACCGACAAAGATTACCGAAAATTTTTTGAATGACGTCCATGCGAAGGAGATCGAGGCATTTAAGGAAAGGGAAATGGAGATTATGGGAAAAGACGCGGTAATGCTTGAAATAGAAAGCATTCAAACGAAATTGAACGGTTACGAAACCTCCAATCCTTTTGGTAAGGAGGCTTTGGATTTTCAAACCGCGATCTACTTCAGTATTTCACCGCACAGTATCGTTCAGTCGGTCACAGAAAAAATTCGCCGAGCATTCCATGGAAAAGTTTTACATTTTTCATCATTTCCGTTCGCATCGTTCATTACGATGCGCGATATTTTTCCCGATAAAAATTTTCTCTTGGTGGACATCTCCGGTGAAGTTACCGATATTTCGATTGTGAGAAACAACATCCTTCAAGAGACGGTTTCGTTCCCCCTTGGCAAAAGTTTTCTCATTAGAAAGATCGTTTCTGAAGTTGGTTCGACGTACCCGGAAGCGGTATCTCAATTTCGCATGGTGAGCAACTCCGATCTCGACGAGAGCGTTGCAAAAAAAATTAAAAAAGCAATGGAGAAGGCGGGGGAGGCCTGGTTTGCAGAATGTCAAAGTGTCTTAAGCCCGATCATAGACCGACAGGAAATTCTTCCGCATAACGTTTTTGTAACAGCAGATGAAGATGTCTCGAGCTGGTTTACCGACAATATTCAAGAACTTGGAAATTCATCTTTTACTCTCGCCAGCACTACGTTTAATGTTAAACACCTGAATGCAACTTTCCTCTCATCATTTTGCGAAAGCGAAACAGGTATCGAGAGAGATTCGTTCTTAATGGTAGAGAGTTTATTTGCCAAACGCTTTATTACTTGATTTTTTGAAGAATCTTCGATTCGCCATACGCCAGTGAGCGGAGGTTAGTTTCTTTCTTTTTAATACAAAACAAATTTAATATAATATTATGGTAAAAAAGATCATAGAAGACGTTGTATCACAAAAAAAAGACCCGGAAACGGTTTTTCGTCCGGTCGTTGAAAAAGAGAAAGTACTCGAACCGACCCTGATGCCGAAAGATCCGACCGTAGAAAAAAGCGAGTTTCGAAAAGAGATGCACCATGTGGAAGAGATCCTGCCGATTTCCGAATCGGAAGAGCAGGATGAAAAAGATGAAACAATGGAAAAGTCCCCGATCTTTACAAAGATGAAACAGCGTCACGAAGAACGGGAAAGCTTTTCTGAGGAATATGCCGCTGATCAACAAGGACACATTCGCCGTTATCTAGGGAAAGGTGCGGTTGTTCTCCTGCTTATCGCCGCTATCGGTGCCGTTGTTTGGGGTACGGCTTTTACTTCTGCTTCCGTTGCTATCCATTTAAAACACGTTAAAGCAAGTTTGAACAATCAGGATTTTTCCGCATCAGCTGATGCGACAAACACTATTCCCTACCAAATAATGACCATTGCAGGAGAAGACATGGTGAAGCTGACACCGACGGGAGAGAAGAGGGTTACAAAAAAAGCATCCGGGACGATCGTCGTTTACAATAATTTCAGCACTCAAAATCAAACACTGGTTAAAAATACTCGGTTTGAGACGCCCGATGGAAAAATTTATCGTATTGATAAACAAATATCGGTTCCGGGAATGAAAAAAGTCGGGGGTAAGGATGTTCCCGGTTCTCTTGAGGTTGTCGTAGCTGCGGATGAAGCAGGTTCCGAATATAATATTGGACTTGTTGACTTTACTATTCCGGGATTTAAAAATTCTCCGCGTTATTCAAAATTCTTCGGAAGGTCTAAGACTTCAATGTCCGGAGGAGCCTCGGGTATGGTAAAAACGATTTCCGATGCGGACGTAGAGACGGCGCGTGCGGCTCTTACAAAAACACTGAAAGAAAAAATGCTTACGGATGCAAAAACTCAAAAGCCGCAAGGTACGGTGCTTTACACCGATGCTATGTTTTTTACCTTTACTGACACTATTAATGATGCGGTTCAATCGACGGAAAAGGACGTACCATTTACACTGAAAGTAAAACTCGATGCTGTTTTGTTTGACGAGGCGGAGTTATCGCGCCAAATAGTGAAAACTGCCGGAGACGTCAGTGTGGACGATAAGATAAAAATTGATAATATTGAGGGTCTTGCTTTTGCTTGGAAGACCCCAAGAAGCAGCGCTCCGGAAAAAACAGAGAGTTTGGATTTTCAATTGTCCGGTTCGGCGAATGCCGTTTGGGAGGTTGACGTGAATGCGTTCAAAAATAAGCTTGCGGGAACCAAAGATTCAGAGTATAACAGTATTTCGGTGCAGTTTCCCGGAATAGAAAAGACCTCTCAAAAAGACATCAGTCCGATGTGGGTTCACACCTTCCCGAAGGATGTTAAAAAGATCTCCGTGGAGACCGTAATAGATTAAAATAAACATAACGCTTGACTATTGTAGCTAAAATATGCTAGCATAGTGAGCACTTACGCAAATGAATTTAAAAGAGAAAGAAGAGGGCGTATATGGTACCGTAACAGAGGCTTTGCCTAATACCTTGTTCCGCGTGATACTCGACAGTTCCAAAGAAGAAAAACTGGCGTATCTTTCGGGAAAAATGCGAATCCACAGGATTAAAGTCCTAGTTGGAGATCGCGTTTTTGTTACTCTTGACCCCTATGGGGGAAAGGGGCGTATTACGAAAAGGCTCTAGGTTTTTTTGCAGCGTTGTGTTACATTAACATCTGCTGTCACGGCAGGGAGAGGGGAAATGCGTAGCCGCAAATTAGTTGTTTATTTTCAGTTTTAAAATTTATCATAAAATATTATGCGAGTAAGAGCCGCAGTCAAAAAGATTTGTCCGAAATGCAAGACCGTCAACAGGGGGGGTCGTGTATTTGTTATTTGCAGCAATGCCCGTCATAAACAACGACAAGGGTAATTAATTTTTTTTATACTAACATGCGTATTCTAGGAATCACCATACCTGATAACAAACGTCTCGAGATCGGCCTCACAGCCATCTATGGGATCGGCAGAGCAACTGCAAAAAAGATCCTCACGGAAAACAGTGTGGACTTCGGCGCACATCCGAACGAACTTACTCCGGATCAGGAGGCGGTCATCAGAAAGGAGATCGAGTCAAGAAAAGTCGAAGGAGATTTGAAACGTCTT
>Ga0172379_10007115_pt1 | contig 14683 bp, 12 predicted proteins | sample GrowelOW334metaG_FD_119756 | JGI IMG/M metagenome (GOLD analysis project Ga0172379, IMG submission 119756) | Groundwater microbial communities from an aquifer near a municipal landfill in Southern Ontario, Canada - Groundwater well OW334 metaG | ecosystem: Environmental > Aquatic > Deep...
ATCCTCCTTATTATATCTTAATTTTAGCATATTTTTATCTAAAATTAAAGTAAAAACTGGGGATAACTAGGAGTAGTTTAGAGGATTTTTGGCATCATTTTGGGGGTCAGTGAGGAATTACGGATAAAGGTATTGACAAAATAATCAATATGTGCTATCATTACATATTGAGCTGAAAAAGAAGTAAGCTCAAGAATATAGGCCTACAAACAAGGAGACGCATCATGGGATTTTATGTCAATCCGCCCAACCAAAGCAAGGAACAGTTCTTGGCCGAAAAAGGCACGCGGGTGGATTTGCTGAGCCTGCGGTTCGACGACATTCCGAAAGGCACTCTGCCGGTCGTACTGGTAGACAACGGCTTTTTCACCGCGGCGGGAATCGGCTACTCGGCAAGTGAAGTCAAGGCGTTCTGTGAGCCCGGCGATCGCCGACCCAAGCAGGCGTTCCTGGTCAGAGTCGAAGATCTCGTGAAGGTCGCCGACTCGGAATTTCAGCAGTACGCGAAGAAGGAAGGCCTTTGGGACGGCATCGTCTAAGGCCCAAACAGCACCACACGCCGGGAACCATGAGGTTTCCGGCGTATTTATTTTCTAAAATATTTCAATAAAAAACTCCCCAAGAATCGGGGAGGTTGGTACTATTTATTTTAATCTTTCCAAAACGGAAGCCTTGACACATTCCTCATAAAACTGCGGTAAATTGAATTCATCTAAAAGCTGATAACCAGGCTCTTTATCGCCCTGATAAATATAATCAATAATTTGTGCATACCAATTATTCACCCGCTTTTTGATTATCGATGGAATTGGTATTTTATAGGGACGTTCAATGCCGAATTTATCATTACGAGCCTTGATGTCATAGAAAGAGAAAAATACCTCATCTACTGATCCATTACCTTCTTTATCGGTAATATCCAAAACATACTCTTTACCCTTAAATCCTAATAATTTTTTCCCATCGCGCCATCTGATATGTATCAACAGGCCATGAGAAGATTCCGATTTTACATTGATTACCAGTTCGACGGATAATCTAGTACAAAATAATTCAGGATCACTATCCACAATATTTCTAATTATCTTGATCTTTTCCGTGATCGGCAAATCTTTCTTTTCCGAAGTTGTTTTTGCCGCATCTTGAGCTTTTTGCTCAACTTGCGCCACTGGCTTATCGATTGGTTTGACTTCTTCTCCCCAGGATACCGGGCAATAAATAAAAATCGGCGCAATTACTGCAAGCAGAAAAAATACAGCTAGCAATCTTCCCTGCCTGATGGCTTTTCTTCGTACCGCTTCGACGTCAACGTTATTCATTAGACTCTCCTTTGCCTCGCTGTCTATGAGCGATGACGGTTATGTACAAGTGAAAAATCCATTTATAAATGTACTAATTAAAAAACACCTTATCATGATAAGATGTTTTTGTCAAACTAATTTTCAGTCTATTTTATACAGTCTCGATTTGCTCAATTTCCGACAACTTCAAGCTGATCAGCCGAGAAACGCCATCACCCTGCATGGTCACGCCGTAAAGCACGTCTGCCTCGCTCATTATCGCCCGATTATGGGTGATGATGATGAATTGCGTCTTATGCGCCAGCTCCTTGACGATACGCGACAGCTTGGAGGAATTGCTTTCATCGAGCGCGGCATCCACCTCATCAAACAGAATAAATGGCGACGGATTATTATTGATGATCGAGCAGATCAGCGCCAAGGCTGTCATGGTCTTCTCGCCGCCCGAAAGCATAGTAATCGCCTTAATCTTCTTGCCCGGCGGACAAGCCTCGATCTCGATGCCCATATTTGCCAAGAACGACTTGTCTTCCGGATAAATTATTTTCTTAGGTTGTGCGTTATCAAGATTAGTTTCTAAGTTCTGCTCTTCGGCATCGAGTCCGGCCGGAACAGCCGCCTGGGCGATCTGTTCGCGGATGATTTCCGCCTCCGTCTGCTCTTCTTCTTTCTGTATCAACGATAGTTTAGCCGTGCCGCCATCGAACAATTGCTTGAAGTAGCGCGAAAAATCCTTATTGATCTTTTCGAATTCATCTTCGAATTGCGCCTTAATCAATTTATCCAATTCGACGACAACTTTCTCCAGATCCTTGATGGCGGTTTCTAAATCCAACGACTGTTCGGTCAGGAATTCGAATCTGGTTTTTACTTCCTCATATTCCTTCTCGATTTCCGGATCAATGCCGCCGATCATCTCTAATTGTTTTTTCAAGCGATCAATGCGATTCTTATCTTCCTCCAGATTGACTTGGCTGTAATCGCTCTTGTGGCTGAATTCCCAAGCGTCGCCTAAATTCTCCCGTATGGCCGAAAGCACATCCTCGCGCCGAGTTTCTACTCGCGCCAAATCGATCTTGACCTGGCCGAGCTCCGTATTAATACGGTTCAGTTCATTCTGCAGATTATATGTTTCCTGCTGGATGGAAAAGATCTCCTGCTTTTTCTTCTCCTCTTCCAGATTGAATTTATCCATCCTGTCGCGCAAAATCAAAAGCGCTTCCTCGACTTCCTTCAAAACAGCTTCAGCGGTTTCTTTCTTAATCAAGGTTTCCTTCATCAGCTCGCTATGTTCTTCCGGCGATAAGCCAGATGCTGAAAGATCGGCGGTAACTTTTTCCAATTCTTTTCTCGACGCTTCGACTTCCGCATAAAAATTCTTAGCACGCTCGCCTTCCGTCTGCACCACAGCCTTCAAATCCCCGATCTGCAAGAACAGGCCTTCACGCTCGCTGCGCTGATCCTCTATCTTCGCCTTCAAGGCGGCGATCTCTTTTATCTTCGCCTCGGGGAAAAACTTGTCTTCCAATGTTTTCCAAGCCAAGGAATCTGGCTTGCGGAAGCCGCCGCGCATGACGCCGGTCTTCTCCAGAACATCGCCGTCCAAAGTCACCATCCGCTCGCGATTTATGCCGATATTTTTAGCCGCTTCCAAATTTTCCACTATTACGGTATTGCCGAAGACTTGCTCGAAGACCTTCTGATATTTCCTATCATATGAGATTAAATCCGACGCCAAGCCCACGACTCCGCCCATGCCCAAGACATCTTCCGCCTCTTTAGACAGATAGAATTCCTTCAAGCGATTCAAGGGGTAAAATGTCACGGCCGGCAGGCGGTTCGATTTAAGCCAATTGATGCATTCTACGGCCACAGCATCATTTTCCACCACGACAGCCGACAAGCGATTGCCGGCGGCGGCAACCAGTGCCGATTCCGAGCGCTGGTTCTTGATTTTGCCCAAATCGCTGACCGTGCCGCAGATGCCACTGATCTTATCTTTCTGCGACAGCACTTCCCTGACCGCCTCGAATTGGTGATTGGACTTCCCGCCATTCTTCAATCGGTAATAATCCTCCTGCATGATGTCCAGATTATTCTGCCAGACGAGGAGTTCATCAGAAATGATCTTTATCTGCCGTTCTTTTTCCGTCAATTTTATCGTATTGCTTTCCAATTTTAATCGGCTCGTCTTGGTATCAGCAGTCAGATCTTTTATCTTCTGCTCTAGCTCACTCTTGCGATTTTCCAAATACGACAAATCATGCTTGCCGGCTTTATCATATTCTGTTTCTAATTTTCCACGCAGTAACGCCAGCTCTCGCAGGGACTCGTTCTGTTTCGATAATGACTGATTATATTCTTCCTGCAATTTATCGTATTCCTCGGCGCGGCTGCCCAGTCCTTGGATTTCTTCCAACCGAGAATGCAACTCGCTCAATTTATTTTCTAATCTTAATCTTTGCTTGTCATAAGTATTGTAACTCAAAGCGAATTCGTCATATTGGATGCTCAAGTCCTGCCACATGCGGCCGTAATAAAGCGTCTGGATATTTTTCAATTCCAATTCGATTTCCTGCCGTTGGCGCAACTTATTAACTTGCCTAGTCAAAGACTTTAGGTGCGGTTCGAGCTCCGTCGTCAGCACTCGAGCCTGTCCGAGATTTTCTCGCGAGCGCTTTAATTTAGAAACGGAGCGTTCGCGCTTGATCTGGAATTGCTTGACGCCAGTCGCTTCATCGAAAAATTCTTTCCGTTCCTCGTTAGAAAAATTAACTAACTTGTCGACCATGCCCTGGCCGATGATGGAATAAGTGTTATGGCCGAAATTGGCTTTAGCGAGCAACATGACAATATCGAATAATCTGACTTCCTGCTTGTTCAATAAATATTCGCTACTACCGTCGCGGTAAATTTTCCTGGTGATCGCCACTTCGGCGTAATCAATCGGCGCTGAGTTATCCTCGTTATTCAAAAATAAAGACACCTCCGCCAAAGATTGCTGAGACTTACGGATAGAGCCGGAAAAAATGACGTCAGTTGATTTCTTGCCGCGCAAGAGCTTCAGGCTCTGCTCACCCAAGACCCAACGGACGGCATCGACGATATTGGATTTGCCCGAGCCGTTCGGCCCGACAATAGCGGTGATTCCGCTGTCTTTGCCCATTTTAGCCGGCCCGCCTGCAACGCTATGCGTAGCATTGCGGGCAGGTGAGGGAAACTCTAAAACAGTCTTATTGGCAAAAGACTTGAATCCTTGGAGCTCTATTCTTTGTAAAAACATAAAAACGAGGTGATAATAAAAATTATTTTTCAAGATCAATGCCGATTTTCCATATACCTTTTTCTAAAAAAGCTTCAATCGTCTGCCTGTTGGCTTTATTGATCAAATTGGAATGGGATAATTTATTATTTTTTGCAAACTCGGCAAGAGAAATTATTTTTTTCCCCTCTAAATACGCCAACCGCTTATGATAACTATTAGTCAATGCCCTGCCCACTATCTCCTCCATAACAGTCGACTCCGAATTTTTATCAAATTCCCTGAACGCTTCGTAATATTTATTCCTATCAATAAATTTAATATTTATCGGAACAAATCCTTCTCTGACCAGCAAATAATTATTAAGCACTCGGCCAATTCGTCCATTACCATCGATGAATGGATGCGTATGTTCAAAAGTTAAATGAAACCTGGCTATTTTCTCAACTATGTTTTCATAGCTAGCACCGTTATAATCAGTCAGCATTTTTTTAAGCAAGCCGATTACTTCCTTCGGATTCGGCGCGATATAATTGCCAACGCGGACATACTCTCCATCCTGCCTGAATCTGCCGGCAATATCATCTCGAATATTGGAAATTAACATTTTATGCAGCGACAACATGACATCCAAAGTCAGTTCTTGCTCTTTCGCTCTCTTATCGATATAAGCAACCACTCGCGCTAAATTCTTTGCTTCAAAAATCTCACGCTCGCCAATATACCTGTCTAAATCGATCTGCAACAAGATCTTTTCCGTTTCCTCGAGAGTCAAAGTGCTGTTTTCAATGGCGTTGGAATTATAAACCTGTTCCGCGACTTCCGTCTCAGAAATTAACTTCAACAACTCTTCCTTACCTTCGGCAGCCTTGAAATACCTTTCGCGCAGAACCTTGATTTTATTAACGGCTCGAGATGTTTTTACCATACATAAGTATTATATCTTATATTCACGATTTTGTAAAGATAATCGTGAAAAATATGTAAAAAACTAATATTTTCACGATTTTATTATCAAAAAAAGCTAAAATTAGACAGATAAATAAAATAAGTACTTTTTTTTGCGGGGCAAGTTTAAATTCAAAGATAAATTAATGTTGAAAGATTGTCTATATTTTAGCAGAAAAATCGCATTTGGACAAAATTTGGTTTAATTACCACAAAAAAAGAGAGGAATTGCTTCCTCTCATCAATGAACTACTTAGCGTAATACTGTTTATTCTATTGGAGGCAATGGATCAACTGGCACATGTCCAAAGGTAATTTCATGCCGGTCGCCGCAGATAGTGACAAAATTTCTATCATGATTCACATCGCCGGGATTGATAATCCTTATCTGCTGTCCCTCATAATACAGCGCCTCACTAGTAAAGCCGCATAACACATAATTAGTCATGGAATACTGCTGGCGAATTTTCATCGCCAATTCATCCATGCCCATTTCACTTAAACCCATAAATTCTAATGTCAAATCTAATTTGACATAATAACGCTGGCCATTAACATCAACAATCGGCTCAGCAGGATCTATTTGATGCCAATTCTTTGGCACACTGCCCCAGGTATTGGCTACATTCATGGCCTTAATCTGCTCAGGCAGCAAATTATAGTGAACCTCAAAATCTGCAAGCTCTGGTCGACCGATATCTCCCAAGGCGATATTGCCGCAATGGATAATATGGCTGACACCGCGATTAATAAACTCTTGACGCAGACGCGACCAAAATTGAACGTCAAGCTTAGAAACATTCAAGCTGTCAGAAATCACACCAACCGTAAAAGATTCACCCACAGAAGGACATGGCATCACTCGTCCGAACACGACCTGATTTTTATCAGTATCGACGACAGCAAATTCATAGCCCCAATTGATTGAACCCTCAGCCGCTCCCGGGTTAACCAAAGAGGCCAAAGGACCCTGACGATAAGTCTGCGAATGAGTATGGCCGCCACAAATCCAACGCAAGCCATCATTAGCTAAGCGAATTTTTTGCAACCGTTCATCAAAATCGCTTTCCTTCATATTCAAATAAAATTCAATTGGCAATTTATGACCCAAATAATACAAGTCGTCACCAATATCTATTATCCTATGACCAGGCATGGTAAACTGCCATTTATGGCTCGGCGGCATAAACTGACGCTTTGGCCTTATGCATCGCCCCTGAGTATCACGTTCGCATTCATTCTCAGTTAATGCATAATATACGGGAAAATCACCATACAATTTCGGATCATAGTGCTTGAGATTAGTTAAATCTCCACAATGAAACACCACCTCAACGCCACGACGTTTAAACTCCCTAATAATATAGGGCGTTGCACCATGTTCATCTTTATGTGTGTCAGAAATAAGGCCAATGATCGACATAACCGTTCTCCTTATCTTTTGCTGCCTTAAAACACTTGTAAAGAACTCACTCATACTCTTAAAGTATTATCGCAATATAGCACCGATTAACTAGGATGTCAAGGCTTTCACTTTAACCATGAAAATTGAATTTATCAGGCCAAACAGCTATAATGAAGGCATATTTTATGAGTACCAAAAAACAAAAATTAGTCGTCATCGATTCCAATGCCCTGGTACATCGCGCCTTCCATGCACTGCCGCCGACCATGACTGACGGCCAAGGCCGCCCGACCAATGCCGTCTACGGCTTTACGACCATTTTCTTAAAATCGATCAAAGACTTGAAGCCGGATTATATCGCGGCTTGCTTCGATATGCGAGGCAAGACTTTCCGCCATGAGCAGTACACGGAATATAAAGCGACCAGGACCAAGGCTCCGGATGAGCTTTATGAGCAGATCCCGCTGGTCAAAGAAGTGCTGAAAGCTTTCGGCGTGCCTATATTCGAATTATCCGGCTTTGAGGCTGACGACTTGATCGGTACGATCTGTGAACTCAAAACCGTGGACCGGCCCGACATCGATACGATCGTCTTGACCGGCGACCAGGACTGTTTGCAATTAGTCGATTACAATACTTTTGTCTTGTCTCCGCACAAAGGACTGAGCGAAACTATCCTTTACGGCGAACAGGAGGTTAAAGAAAAATTCGGCGGCTTGATGCCTAAGCAATTGATCGATTACAAATCCCTGCGCGGCGATCCGTCCGATAATATTCCTGGCGTCAAAGGCATTGGCGAAAAAGGCGCGATTGATCTGCTCTTGAATTTTCAGACTTTAGAAGGCATCTACAAGCATATCGATTCCGACAAAATTAAAGACCGCACGCGCGAGTTGCTTAAGACCTACAAAGACAACGCCGTGATGTCCAAGGAGTTGGCGACGATCAATAAGCAATCACCAATCGATTTCAAGCTGGCTGATTGCAAATTCTCTGACTTCGATCAAAACGCCGTCGTCGATCTATTCCAAGAATTAGGATTCAAAAGATTAATGACTCAAGTGGCAGGATTGGCAAAGTCCGGCATGATCACGCCGACTGGGCAAGGTAGCTTGTTCGATAGACAAAAACCCCTCCTAACCTCCCCTTTCGTAAAGGGGAGGGATAATTCTCTTTCTGACTCAATAAAAGATGGAGACAATTCTTCTCCACCTTTTAGAAAGGGGGAGCTAGAGGGGGTTAAAAGTAGATTAGGTACTCAAGATTATGAATTAATCACCTCCGAAACTTTAGAAAAATTTTTAACCGATTTGAAGAAATTGGATGAATTCTGCTTCGATACGGAAACGACCGGGCTTAATGCGATCAGCGCCGCACTAGTCGGGATTTCTTTCTGTTGGAGCGAGGGCATCGCCTATTATCTGCCCGTTACCCTAGCTGATGAAATCAAATCCGATTTGGAAAAATTATTTTTGAGTCAGAAGATCAGGAAAATCGGCCATAATCTCAAATACGATATCGAAATAATGAACACCTACTTCGGCGATTCCTCCTCCCCTTTACGAAAGGGGAGGTTGGGAGGGGTTTTAAATGGTATTTATTTCGATACGATGGTCGCCTCATATCTCATCAACCCCGGTCATCGCCAGCACAGCCTCGACACTCTGGCTTTCGTTGAATTCGGCTATCAGATGCAGCCCATTTCTGACCTCATTGGAACAGGCAAAGACCAAATCAATATGAGCGAAGTGCCATTAGATAAAATTTCCTGGTACGCCTGCGAGGACGCTGATATCACTTACCGCTTATATTTGAAATATAAAGCTGACCTGGCCCAAGAAAATTTGTCAAACTTTTTTGACAAACTGGAAATGCCGCTGGTCGAAGTGCTTGCCAGCATCGAAAGAAACGGCGTCAAGATCAATGATAAATTCCTGACTGATTTAAGCCATGATTTTGCCAAACGGATCAAGGCGATTGAGAAAAAAGCTTGGAAAATCGCCGATGCGGAATTCAATCTAGCCTCGCCGAAACAACTGAAGGAGATTTTATTCGACAAGTTGGAAATTTCCACAGCCGGCATCGGCAAGACAAAAACCGGGCTATCGACTGCCGCCGGGCAGCTGGAAAAACTGCAAGGCCAGCATCCGATCATCGACTTAATAATTGAATTCCGCGAGTTGTCAAAATTAAAATCGACTTATCTGGACGCTTTACCTGCCTTGATCAATCCGATCGACGGCCGAGTCCATACCAGCTTCAATCAGACTGTCACCTCCACTGGCAGACTATCCTCCAGCGAGCCGAACTTGCAGAATATTCCCATCCGCACGGAAACCGGCCAACAGATCCGCAAAGCCTTCATCGCCGAAAAGGGCATGAAGATCGTCAAAGCCGATTACTCGCAGATCGAGCTGCGCATCATCGCCTCGCTCGCCGACGACAAAGCCATGCTGGAAATTTTTGAGAGCGGCGGCGACATCCATACCATGACCGCAGCGTTAATAAATAATATTAAGCCGAAAGAAGTGACGAAGGAAATCCGTCGCACTGCCAAGGAAATCAACTTCGGCGTGCTTTACGGCATGGGCGCCTGGGGCCTTTCCAGCCGCACCGGCATCAGCAACAGCGAAGCGCAAAAATTCATCTTCAAGTATTTCGATACGTTCAAAGAGGTGAAAAAATGGTTGGAAGAGACAGTTGTAATCGCCAAGGAAAAGGGCTATGTGGAATCATTATATGGCAGACGTCGTTATTTGCCAGAAATAAATTCTTCAATTCAGCAAGTAGCGAGCGCCGCCGAACGCATGGCCGTCAATATGCCTATTCAAGCTACTGCCGCTGACTTGATCAAATTAGCCATGGTTGAAATTTATAAAAAATTGCCCGAAATTTCGCCAAAATCAAGAATGATACTGCAAGTCCATGACGAGCTTGTGTTCGAAGTGCCGGATAAAGAAATCAAAAAAGTCTCCGAGTTCATCCGCGAGACGATGTGCGGCGTCATGGAGCTGCGAGCGCCGATCGAAGCGGAAGTTTCCGCCGGCGACAATTGGGGAGAAACTAAAATAATTACGAATTAAGAATTACGAATTACGAATTTAATTCATGATGAATTTCAATTAAAATAACCGCCGAGGCAAATTGCCAAGGCGGTTTTATGAATGTTCAATCATTTAACCTATTATCAATCAACAGACTTGCTCTGTTCAAAAGCATTTTGCTCAAATGCTTCCGTAACAAATTGCGCGAAACCATCGGGAAAAGGACGCATCTGCCGATCGACTGGACCGCGATACTCAATCAGTTTGATTTTAGACGCCTCAATTTCCATTCGGCAACACTTCTTCCATAGCCATAGAGTAGAAATAGAACGTCGACGTACTATAAATCTGAAAAAAAGAGGTTCAGTGTTTATTTTTATATGTACCGATTTGACAATTCTGGCTCGTTTAATTACTTTACCGTTGGTTAAATAAACTGTTACCTGGGTATGATTTGGCGGCAGTGCAAGAAAATAATCTACGTCATTGGGAAAATAATTCCTGAACAAGCAATAACGCTTGTGGCCGAAATGCATTTCTTTTCCCATCTTTTTTCTCCTTTATCCGGTTAAATGCTTTTTTAATGAGCGTTAAACACAGATGTATTATACTGATTTATGGCTCAATGTCAACCCGAACTTATTCTGCCAATTAAAATAACCGCCGAGGCAGATGCCAAGGCGGTTTTAAAAATGTGCGGACAGATGGCGGGAATCAGGTCTCGTCTACAGGAAACATCTGTTCTCTCCACTCGGACAAGCAATCGCCGGTCATCCGATACCAATAATCCCTCCACTGTTTGCGGTCTTCAGATAAATATTTGTCATTCCAATAATCGCCACAAAAATCGTCGTCATACAATAAAGATCGAATATATCTGACCAACTCCATAATAGACAAATCAAACTCCAAATTTATCGGATGAATATTGCCGGGCAAAGAGCCATGACACATATACAGGTGACGAATATTTCTTAACATGGTCGTAATGTAGACTAACTTCACCCTGTCAAAATACTCGATCGGACATTTGGTCATACCGACCGGAACTTTAAAATCACCCAAAATACTCATCACATCCTCCTGTTCTGCTTGCTACGCCATTTTGTTTTCAAGGTGCTGTTTACCTACTGACTGCCAATTAAACTCAAAAATCTGCTGCTGCATCTGATAAATCGATTCATTTTCAACAACAACACCGATGGAATTGCCTGAATCATCCAAGCCGATATGGGCTATTTTTCCGCCATAAATCAACTCATGAGTCATCCTTAAATTTTCCCTAGACGCAGGAATTTGTCGCCGCTCATCTAAACCGAATATTCCGCCCGCTTCACCCAATGATATCACTCTCACGATTACTTTCTTATCCGTCCTTTTTTTATTGAAGTCGGGCATTGCCGCATACAAATGTTTGCGATCTTCGGCAGTTCCCGATGAGTAGACAAAATATGTCTTGTCATTAATGTTTTTCATGGTGTCCAAAACGTCTTGCAATATCTGCTTCATACCCTTATCGCCCTCATAGAATTTTACTGCCGGCCGATTGCCGCTGCGCTCAAAAATTGCTTGCAAACGAGGCATACTCTCCTTAATTTCCTTTTTTACCAACGCCAATTTCTCTTCTCGATCTTCCAGAGCGCGCAATAACTTTTCCGGCGGTTCCGCGACAAAAAATTGCTTAGTCTGCTTATGATAATAAGTGACCAAACCGTCATTGATCAGCGCCTTGAGGATGTCATAAGCCGTTCCGCGATTAATTCCGGCCTTATCCGCTACTGTTCGGACTGATGATGGCCCAAGCTCGATAAGAGCGAGATAAATCGATGTTTCCTTATCACTTAAACCAAAATTTCGTAGCAATGTCTGTATTTCCATATATTGATCTTATATCAATATCTTAATCCAAATATATTTTATTGTCAATATATTTTCTGCATTATTATTTTATAATTGCTTTTTTGTCTAAATTTAATAATTTTTATAGTATAATTATATCAATATTTTTTCTGCATTATTATAGTTATATACAGCAATTTCAACATCAGCGATGCTGACCGACAATGTACCGTCCTAAAATACAATTGACAAATTATTGCTTTTAGTATATAATATTGAGTTACAAAGCTGTAACAATCTTTGACAATAAACCAAGCGAACCCCAACCCAAGGAGAAGACTCATGGAAAACGGCAAGAAATACCCCAAGAAGTTCCTGGCGCTCGGAGTTGCATTATTGATCGCTGCTGTGATTACTATAGGATATTTAGGCAGTATGGTTGACCAAGCGACGATTTCGCAGGATTTCGCTCAAGAGCAGGTTTCCCAGCGGCTGCCGATAACCAAGAATCTCAAGGTTTTACCGCTTGTTAGCGCGGATTTCACCGTACGAGATATGACTGTCATCTTCCGAGATGACGCTCAGCTCGAAATCACCGCCAAATGCGATTTGACTTCCGAAGTCGGCGATGCGGAAATCGAAGTGAACGCCATCGGCATTCCTGAGTTCCATAACAAGGATGCGGCGTTTTACTTCAAGCCGACCCAAATCAAATTCACGCGATTCGATTTCTCCCAAAAAGCGGAGCAGAATGCCCAAGCCGCCGGAGAAGTCGGCAAGGGTATAATCGAAACCCAGTTAAACGGCAAAAGCGCCGCCAAACTCAAAAGCATTGCTTCCGCTTTAGGTGGAGTCCAGGCAGAAAAAGTTGTCGACAAAAAACTCAATGAAGCCAGAGCGAAAGCAGCGGAAATCAGTCCCCAAGACATTGCGGAAAAGCTGAAGGCCGGCTCCCTGTCTTTGATTAGCGAATCACTGACAGCCTATCTGAATAAGTGCCCCATCAAGAAACTCGACGGGGCCAAGGGCGCGGTCATTTCCTTGGCGGTTGAGGAGATACGAGTCGAAAATAAGGAAATGATCATCGAGTTTTCTCTTCTCAAGCTTACCGGCACGCTCATTCTTTATGCGCTGGTATTCATTGCGCTTATCGCCGCGGCAGTTACTGCTCCATTCTGGATGAGCGTCGCTGCCGTATTCCCGTAAAAGCAGCTCCTTACGCCACCCCGACATTCCGTCTAGGTGGCTTTTAAATTACCATTGATATTAAGTAACTTTTGAGCTAAAATACCCGTATTATGATCTACTATATTTACGGCACGGACAATTATCTTTGCTCGGCCAAAGCCGAGGAAATCAAAAAGGGCTTTACGGAAAAAAGAGACAAGGCCGGACTGAACATCATCCGCTTCAAAGCTGATGATCTTAACTATGACCAATTTGCGCAGGAGGCCATGACTGTGCCGTTTTTGAGCGAAAAAAAATTATTAGTGATCGAAGGCTTGTGCGAAGAATCTCCCGCCGGCAGAAAAAAGCTGCGCGAGGATATAACCGAATTCCTGAAAAGCCACGAAGAAATAGATAACAATTTATTATTCATCGACGTCTTCAAGGATGAGAAAAATCTGCCGGCCAAAGATGCTTTATTCGTTTATCTGACAAAACAGAAATACTCATGGTATCTGCCGGCGCTGAAAAACAGCAATCTGTCTTCATGGCTGAAAAAATACTGCGCGGCTAATAAGATAAATATCTCTCCTGCCGCTATCAGCGAGCTGATACTTCTCGTCGGCAACGACCTGGTGCAGATGACCAATGAGCTTAAAAAATTGGTTTCTTATAAAAATGGCGAGACAATCGAGCCGGAAGATGTGCGATTACTGGTAAAAGCGAAATATGATGACGATGTTTTCGGCTTGACCGACGCTTTGGCCAACAAGAATCGCAAGCAGGCGATGGAACTATTATCGCAGCAATTTCTGGCCGGCAACGAGCCCTTGTCGCTTTTGGGCTCGATCAATTGGCAATTCAAATCTCTGCTAAAAATCAAAAGCGTTCTCGAAGCTGATCCGCGAGCTACGCCGGCAGCCATCGCCTCGCAAACTGGCGTCCATTCCTTCGTCGTCTCAAAAAATCTCTCGGCAGTAAAAAAATTCACTCTTGCCGAACTCATAGAAATTCTCAACAGCCTGCTCGATATAGAGAAAAAGCTCAAGTCCGGCGGCAGCAAGAATCCGGAATTGATTTTCGATATGTTTATTGCCAAATTCTGCTAAAAAAAAATGCCCCGCGTGACTTTTGTCCGCGGGGTGATTGTGCTGATACTACTTTCTGTCATCATAGATGAAAAATCTGTAAAGACTGAGAAGCTTTTTCGGTAAGAAAAATTCATTCAACCTTATTGTAGCCGCATCACTGCTACGACCGCAATTTGAACAATGCTTCTGATTAGATCTGACTTCGGTGTTACATGGACAAATCGGCCACCGCGTTCCGATCACTAATTCTGTGCCACACTCACTGCAATGAATATTATAACTCCCAGTGTATTCTGCATCGCATTTCGGGCATCTGCCGCATTTTTCATACCACAGTCTCATGATTACTCTCCTTTTTTGTTGAGATTATACTCACTCTGACACAATTGTCATTAAATTAAACTATCATATCCCATTAATTATGTCAATAGCACCCAAAAAACCGCCCCACAAAGGCGGTCTTTTATTTTGAATTCGTATCGAAGTTGCGCCATTAATAAATATTGTGCTGATTTTATGCGAGAACGAATGGCCGGAGGCAAACCGTCAACCGAGTCCGTTAATGCGGACGAGCTGACGGTTTAATGAGTGAAGCTTAAAATCTAGCCATGATTTATTTCGGCGCG
>Ga0172379_10007116_pt1 | contig 14682 bp, 12 predicted proteins | sample GrowelOW334metaG_FD_119756 | JGI IMG/M metagenome (GOLD analysis project Ga0172379, IMG submission 119756) | Groundwater microbial communities from an aquifer near a municipal landfill in Southern Ontario, Canada - Groundwater well OW334 metaG | ecosystem: Environmental > Aquatic > Deep...
CGATTTTATCTTTAGCAGTTAAACCTAATTGGCTGATGTGAGCTAAACCGTGAATTTCTTCATCTAATTTAACAAATAAACCAAATGGATTAATCTTCAAAATGATACCGGAAACAACTTGTCCAACTTTATATTTTGAACTAGCTTCAAGCCATGGATCCTGTAATAATTTCTTAGCACTTAAGAAAATCTTAGAACCATCGATACTAACAATTTCCGCCTTAATCTTATCGTTAACTTTATATAATTCATTAGGGGAATCAATTCTTTGCCAAGCAAGTTCAGAAATATGAATTAAACCTTCCATGCCGTCGTCAAAATTAACGAAAACACCAAAGTTAGTAATAGCAGTAATTTTACCTTCAACAGTCATGCCGACTTTATATTTATCCAAAGTTGGTTTTTGACGTCTGTTCCAAACATCCTTTTCAGAGAAAATAATTTTATTTTCTTCTTCATTTAAAGTCATCACGTTAGTTTCAAATTCTTGACCAACGAAACTCTTTAATTTTTCTAAGATTTTGCTCTTATCGCCACCACTGATACGTGGGTAATTTTCTGGAGCAAGTTGTGAAACAGGTAAGAAACCATTGATTTGGCAATAACGAGCCAAAAGTCCACCTTTATTAGCGTCAATAATTTTAACTTTAATCGCAGATTTATCTTTGAAAGCCTGACGTAAATTGTTCCAAGCTTTTTCTTGACCAACAGTTCTAAAAGATAATTCAAGTTCACCGTTTTCGTTTTCTTCATCGATAACAGCGGCTTCGATTTCATCCCCAGGTTTTAAATCCGCAAATTCAGGAACTTCAGAATAAAGTTCTGGACCACGAACAATACCCATTAAGATACCGTCAATATCTAATTTTACTTCCGATTTAGAAGCAGTAATAACAACACCTTTTACAATGTCGCCAGTTTGAGGGATACGAGTGTCATCCTTCTCAAGTAATTTAGCAAAGTCATTTTCCATATTTTTGTGAGACTACTTTCTAAATTTTAAAATAAAAAAAGCGGTCTTAACCATCTCTTGCGAGACAGTCCTCAAGCGCCCAGGAGTGATAAATTCACTCTTATTACTTCGAGGAGTTTTTTGAGCTTGTATTTAATTAATCATAATTATACAGGTTTTTACGGATTTGGCAAGGGGGTCTAAGATAACAAAAGACACCCTCCCGAGTGTCTTTTTTTGAAGTATCTTTTAAACTTTAATAATAACCGGTAGAACCATTGGTCGTCTTTTAGTTTGAGTAAACAAGAATTGACCAACGTCGTTTCTGATTTTATTTTTAATATAATCATCGTCCACAGCCGATGCTGTCGGTTTGTCTTTAACAATCTTTTTAACCCGCACTCGAGTCTTTTCAATTAACTCTCGGTTTTCTTTCATGTGAACAAAACCACGAGAAATTAAATCTGGATTACCAATAATGTCGCCTGTATGAGCATCAATAGTAACAATTACTACAATCATACCATCTTCAGACATCATTCTTCGATCACGTAAAACAATTTCTGAAACATCACCGACACCTAGACCGTCAACCATCACGTAATCAGTTGGCACTTTTTCATTAGTTAAACGGCCTTCAACTTTACCGCCAACCATTCTAAAATCAACCACTTGTCCATTGTCGGCCACAAAAATTTTATCAACGGGGATTCCTACTTGTTCAGCGAGTTCAGCGTGAGCCCGTAACATGTAGTGATTAGCCTCAATTGGCATAAAATATTCTGGCTTAAATAGTCGCATTGTTAATTTTAAATCTTCCGCCTTAGCGTGTCCGCCGGCGTGAATATCTAACATTTTGTAATGAATAATTTTAGCACCTTGGCGAACCACTCTATCCATTAAATTTTGAATTGAACGTTCGTTACCAGGAATAACGGAAGAGGAAAATAAAACAGTATCACCATGTTTAATATTAACCACACGATGCTCACCGTTTACCACCCGACTTAAGAAAGCGTTAGTTTCACCTTGAGCGCCAGTACCCACAATAATAACTTTATTGTCAGGCATCTTATTTAAATCCTTATCATCAATCAGTAATTTAGGATCAAATTTTAAATAGCCAATTTCATAAGCCACTTCAACGTTTGAAGTCATACTTCGTCCTTGCAAAGAAACGCGACGTCCATATTTTGTTGCTAAATCAAAAATTTTCTGAACACGGGATAATTGAGAAGCGAAAGTTCCGATAATAATACGGCCTTCAATCTTTTCAAATAATTTACCCATCTCTTCTCCAATATAAGATTCAGAAACCTGATAACCCGGATGAGTTGCATCAGTTGAATCAGACATCAGTAATCTTACACCGGCGGCTCCAAGTTGAGCCATGCGATTTAAATCAGCTGGCTTATCATTAACGGGAGTAAAATCAATTTTAAAATCACCAGTGTGAACAAACACACCAAATGGAGTTCTAACAATAGTAGCAAAACAATCAGGAATAGAATGGTTAACTCTTAAAAATTCTACCGTAAATGATGCACCTAATTTAATACTTGAGGAGTCATCAATTTCTTTAATCTTTAAAGTTGGGGCACTCTTATATTCAATATTTCTTTTACGAACAAGACCGGCAGTAAGTTTACCCATGAACATTGGTGGGTTACCAATTTCGCCCATGATGTGAGGGATGCCACCAATATGATCATAGTGACCATGAGAAATAATTACCCCTTTAATCCAATCTTTCTTATCTTGAAGATAAGTTACGTTAGGAATAATGTAATCGATACCAGGCATGTCTTCCTCAGGAAATTGAAGACCCATATCAATAATAATAATTTCCTTATTACATTCAAAAATAGTCATGTTACGACCAACCTCTTCTAATCCACCCATCACCATAATTCGTAAACTATTAGATCCAGATTGTTGAGAAAAAACTTGGCGAACCGGAGCAACACCTTTAAGCGTAGTAATATTAGAGGTTGCTGGTTGATAAGGAGTTGAGGCACCAGTGCGAGGTGTTCGGTAATTGTTAGCCCGATTATTATAAGGCGTCTTAACAGTTGTGGCTGGTTTTGCGGCTACAACTTTATTTTCCACTGGCCGGTTATTTTGAATTGGCCGATTAGCTTGAGCGCGCAAAATTATAGGGCGATTAACAGTTGCCCGATTTTCAGTAGAAGCAGTTTTTGTTTCAACTGGTTTACCTTCTTGGCGTAAAAATTCTTTATTTTCATTTAAGATCGCGTCAATATTTAGAGGATCACTTAAATTATTTGCTGGTGACATTTTACGAGCCCCAGAAAAATTTTGATTCGGTTTAAAAACTACCGAATCTTCACTCGACTTTTTGCCAGACGAAAAAGGACTGGCGCCGGCCGAATTTGATTTGTATTTAGTTATCATTTTGTAAGTAGAATTTAAGATTTAAGTAAGTAGTCAAGAGACTAAATTTAAATACAAAAATTCCGTAATTAATTTATCGTTAGAGAGATAATTTTTATTTTAAAAATTGGCGGGGTATTACCAAGAGAATTTATTCTTAGATTTTAAATACCAATTTGACACCCCCGAGAAGCGATCACTAGGACGGATAATTGCTGTCCCACTAAAACCTTTGAGCTTTTTACTTTGCACATAGGTATAATTTTTTTCGTAAAGAAAAATTGCTGGTAAATCATCACTGATAATTTTTTGAATTTCAAGATAACTAGCAGCTCTTGCAGCTTTGTCTGAAATAACTCTGGCATTTTCTAAAAGTTTATCAACCTGATCATTTTTATAGCTGGCAATATTTAAACCGGTGCTACCAATCTGACTAGAATGCCAAAGAGCAAAAATATCAGGATCACCACCTAAAATTTGACTAAAGAGTAAGGTCTCAAAACTTCGAGAACTTACTAAATTAGAAATATCACTATTTGTAACTGGGTCCAAAGTTGTATGAACGCCAATTGCTTCAAAATAATTTTTAATTTTTCCGGCCACCTGAAAAGAATCACTACCGTAGACTGCACTAAATTTAATAGTTAGCAGTTCGACATTATCTTTCTTGTCTTTTTTAAATCGCCAAATTCCTTCAGCACTTTCACTAGTTGAACTAGCATAGGCGACAATAGCTTTAACTTCTGGAGAACCAGCATTTAAATTATCAGCGCCAACAACTATCTTTAACCAACCAGCCTCATCTAATTTTGAATTAGCGAGTTCAGGATTAAAATTATATTTAGTAATTTGATCCGAATAAGCAAATGAGCTAAGTGAAAGTGGACCATCAATTACTTTATAAAAATTATCAAAAACATCTTTTACTATTTCATTTTTATCTAAAGACAAAGCCAAGGCTTGACGAACTTTTAAATCAGCTAAATTTTTATTGCTGGTAGTATTAAAAAATATTAAATCTTCCTGTGAAGAATTAAGTGAATTAAAATTTAAAGAATTTTGAGCCAAAAGAGCGTGCTTTTGATCAACTGGTAAATAAGAAATTCCTAAAACATTTCCATCATTTAAAGCAGAAATAAGTTCATTAAAATCTGGATAAAATTTAAAAGTTATATTTTTGATATATGGTTTTTGACCATAATAATCATCATTTACAACTAAACGATATTCCTTAAGTTCGCCCTGTTTATTTTTAAGTAAAGAAACAAACTTATAAGGACCAGAACCAATTGGTTCAATATTTAAATCAGTTAAACCAGCCGAGTCTGGTGAAACATTTCCCCAAACACTCTGAGGCAAGATTCCAAAAGTAAGTAAATTAGGAAAAGCCACATAAGCGACTGGCAAAGTAAACTTAACTTGTTGATCGGATATTTTTTCAATCGTTACTGAACTAAAATTCTTTCGTAGCGGTGAACGATAATCAGCGTTAGTAATTAAATTAAAAGTAAAAACAACATCATCAGCGGTTAAAGCTTCACCGCTATGCCATTTAACATTATTTTTTAAAGTAATTACAAAAGTTTTATTGTCACTAGTTTCAATATTGTCAGCTAAATCACCAATTAGTTGTCCTTTTACATCGTAAGCATACAACCTAGAATAAATTAGTTGAGATAAATCACTATCAACATCACGACTGATATCATAAAGAGGATTAATTGTTTTTGGATAACCAATTACCCCCTCATAATAAGTGCCCCCAAAAAGCGGAGTCGCGGTAATATGTTTATTGTAGAAACGAACACCTAAATAAACGATGTTAATTAACACAATTGCTAAACAAATTTTAATCGCCCAACTTTCTTTTGTGGAAAGTGTCTTATCTAAATGTTTTATCTGTTCACTACTGGGAATTTTAGAAGAGGCTAAAGTATAAACTAAATTTTTGTCTGATTTCTCTTGATTGTGACCAAATGAGGTAAAGCGTTTATTTTTACCAAAAATAAAACCAATCATTTTTCTAAAATTTTTAGAAAACTGATTACGGGTTTTACCCACTACATGAAGTAATTTTTTTTTGGTTTTAAGAGAGTTCACGTTGGCAATAACTTAGAGAATAATGCCGAGAAATGAAATAGAAAAGAATGCAACTGCTAAAATTATAGTAACTATAAAAAGTTTTTTTTCAAGACCACGCTTGGTTAAGTAAACTCCACCAGATCCACCAAAAGCGGAACCAAGTCCTGTGCCTCGATTTTGTAATAAAATCGCTACAATCAGTAATATAGATATAACAACTTGGGCAATTTTAATCCATGTCATAAATTATTTTTTTATTTCTTTTATCTTCTCGATAATCTTAGCAAGAACTGGTTTATTGTTAATAGCCATTTCCGCTAAAATCTTACGATCAATTTCAATATTGTTAGCTTTTAGTAAGCCCATAAATCTGGAATATGATAAATCGTATTCACGAACAAAAGCGTTGATTCTAATCTGCCACAAAGCACGCATATCGCGTTTTTTCTTACGGCGGTCAGTATAAGAATGAGCACCAGCTAAAGTACGAGCAGTTTTAGCTAATTTAATAAGCTTTTTACGGCCCCACTTATATCCTTTAACATCTTTAAGAAGGTTTTTTCTACTTTTTACATGAGAAGTACCTCGTTTTACTCTAGGCATAAGGTTCTGATTTGATAAATTTGATTAGTTGAATTGAGCCAAGGTCTTAACAGTCTTGGTCAAAGTTTTAGTGGTCGATAAATCCAGTCTCTTAGAACGAGTTGTACTGCCGGATTCATGAGCGTTATTATGAGCTTGTCCGGATTTTCTTTGAGTAACTTTGTTATCACCCGTTACTTTAAAGCGTTTTGCTGTAGCTTTGTGTGTTTTTATTTTTGGCATACTTTTCAAGAAAAAAACAGGTTGAAACCTGATTTCACAATATCCTTACTTTTTATTGATTATAATCATAGTAAATCTTCCCCCTTGTTTTGTCAAGGCTTGTTCTACTTCAATATTAAAGTCAGGTACGGCTTTTAATTTATTAAGAAATTCGTTCATTATTTCCGCGGCTTTCTGCGGATATTGCTTTTCGCGACCCTTAAGTAGTAGTTCTACTTTTAGCTTATCGCCCTTACTTAAAAATTTAACAGATTGATTAAAACGAAGCTCAGTGTCATGCTCACTAATTCTAAAAGACAAACGAACTGCTTTAATTTCAACCTTCTTTTGTTGCATTTTCTGTTTATGAGCCTTTTTTTCGCGCTCATATTTAAGTTGGCCTAAATCAACAATTTTAGCCACTGGTGGATTTTCTTTAGGATTAACCTCTACTAAATCTAGATCTAAATCTTTAGCACGTTGAACAGCTTCAGCCGTATCCATTACGCCGATACTTTCACCGGTTTCATCAATTAAAAAAACCTGTGGGGCTTTAATTTGAAGATTAGACTTAAAAAAGATTTTTTCTTTAGCCTCAGTTCTGTGAAATTTTATTCTCATTAGTTTATTTGGGGCCGAAACCGGGGGGTTCTAGCCAAAAACGACCTTACACGGGTCATTTAAAATTAAATAGTATTTCTTACTCTCTATTTATAGCGGAAAATATTCATTTAGTCAATGGGCAAGGCCTAATCAGCTAAAAAAACAAAACCCCGCTAATTGTTAGCGGGGTGAATTATTTTTTTATTAATGTCACCAATCGGTGGCATGGAGAATTAAGGCAACTATGAACATTGGCGGGATCATAATTATTACCATCGCCAGCGGACTTTGCGTAATACACAAAACTATAGACGCAGCAATAATAATATTAACCAATTGAACGATTAAATACCGAGAAAGATTCCAGACATGGTATTTATTAATGGACAAAGCGATCATAATGAGGGCAATACCAGCAACAATTATCATTTCTAAATTGAAACTAGTCATTACATGGTTGCTATAAATAACTGCTGTCAAAATCAAAACGAAGCTCGGAATAAAATGATAAATGCTAATCTTTTCGCTTGGTTCTTTGCCAAAATAGAATTTTCGGTCCTCATAGACCAACACTTCCAAAAGCAGAAAAGCTCCAATACAAAACGAGATAATAATCAATTCAAACGAAATTGACCAATCAGTAGAGCCTTCCGCGACTCTGGTAAGGAAATAATTATCTTTATTGTAAATAACTTGGGCAAAACTTTGACCCAAAGAAAACAAAAAAACTAACAATAACAGTGCTTTTTTCATGATGTTATGATTTTTGAGGTTTGAAATTTTAAAGTTCTAGTTTAACAAATTATTATAACATAAAAGTATTATAAGGTCAATAGAGTAACAGCTTGACAAAACAATCAACTGTTGCTAATTTACAATTAAGTTAAAAATAGTCTCGTAGCTTGAAGAATGGTTCTAATAAAGCTGCACAAAATTCTTTTCTCTTTTTTCACAACGAAATAAGACAGAACAGACTGAGACGCTTTTTTTCAACTTTGGTTACTCCTGATGCAGAATATCGCATCAGGAGTTTTTTTATATAAAAAAAGAGCCAAATTAATTAATCTGACTCTTTTATAAATAGGGACTAATTTATTATTTATTGCTTGGACCAACGCCTGTGCTTGGTAAACTAGGAACAGTAACAAGAACAGGAACTGCAGTAACTACTGGCTCAATAACAGCAACTGTAGTTGTGGCAACGGGAGCCAAGATAATAACTGGAGTAGAGGTTACTACAACAGGAACTACAACTGGAACTACAACTGGAACAGGAGTAATAGTGCAAGTTGTTTTAGTAATAACATTATTATCTAAAGTAACCGCACCATTTCTAGCTAAAACTCTACCGTCCAAGTTTACGCCAGTAGTTAAGGTTACTGACATTAAAGCAATGATATTTCCTTTAAAAGTTGAATTAGTGCCTAAAGTAGCCGAGCTACCAACTTGCCAAAAAATATTACAAGCTTGAGCACCATTTATTAAATTTACACTACTGGCTCCATCAGTAATAAGAGTGGAGGCAGTTTTAAAAACAAAAACTGCGTCTGGATTATTTTCGGCATCAAGAGTTAAAGTGCCAGTGATGCTAAAAGTACCAGCGGCTGAATCATAAACGCCAGCCTTTTGAATTGTTCCACCAAGCTCCGTTGGAATAGTTGTAACAGGAGTTTGTCCTTCCGCATTAATGTAAGCATTGGTTAAATCAGTTTTAGCTTGAACAGCTTGAGTGTCAGCCACGTGTTGAGCACCATTTATTACTCCAGCCGGAAAACCAATAACTGAAGTACCTGGAGCTAAACCTAAATCTCCATTAATAACACTTGATCCAGTGTTAGTAATTGTTGATCCAGCTAAAACTGCAAAATTGTCAGCTGAACCAAGACTAACTTTTGTGGCCGCTCGAGCAATAACTAAACCAGAAAGACCAATAGAAAGAGCAATAACTGAAACGACTGCGGCGACCTTGGCAAACTTTTTCATATTACTTTTTGATTAATTGTTAAATAAAATATTAACTATCTTTATATTATACGCTTTACAAAATATCTTGCAATAAAAAAATTAAAAAAGCCCGGCAATTTTTGCCGAGCTTCATAAACTTAATTACTTTTTTAACTTTTTAAAACTTTTAATCTTTCAACCGCGGCATCACAAATCGGACTTGAATAATTTGCTTTTTCCATCGTGTCAAAAATTAAATTCTCCGATTTAAGAAGTGAAATTCCTAATACGCACACATTATCTTCATAACAAGAGTCCGCTAAGACATTAATGATATCGCTTTGTAGAGAAAGTCGAGGCAAGCCAGCCAAACAAACTGTGGTTTTAAATTTCGTCTTTTTTATTGTTTGATGAACATCATATTCCGACTTTAGATGAATAATACAAGTCGCGCAGACAAACTCATTATAATCCGAGTTAAACATAATTGATAAAAGTTGATCATCGGTTTTTTCATTCAAGCTAAGAAGTTCTAAACATCGGCAACAAACATAATAGTTATATCCTGACTCCTTCATGAGCCACAAAAGTTTATCTTCTGCTTTTTCTGATAACTTAAGGTTATTAATTCCGATAGTACAAATGTCTTCCGAATTTGCGCTATATTTAATTACCAATAAAATTTCTTTTACCGTTTTAATATAAGGAACTGCAGCCAAGGAAACATCGTGATTATAATCAGTGCCCACCAAGATTTCCATAATTTGTTCTGTGGTTTTGTTCTTCCAATTAAGACGTGAGGCTCCGATTATCTGAATAAAATAAGGAGTTGATTCTCTTGTCATAAGAGCGATAATGTTTTCATCTTTTTTAAGATGCTTCATACAGAGCGCGCAAACGTCACTTTGATAATCAGTGATTTCCATTAAAGTAACAAGTTGCTCGTCAGTTTTATTTTCGACTTTTAGAGCTTCTATAGCCGCCTTCTTAATAAAATAATTCCACTTGGTTTTTTTCAAGAGATTTAAAATCTCATATTCTTTTTTTTGTTTTAACTTAAAATAAGGAATACATAATTTTCTCACACACTCTTGAGTGTCACCAGCGTTTATCTCTTCTAAGAGGGTCAGAATTTGATTCTCAGTTTTACTACCAAGTTTCAAAGCCTTGACTCCGACCGCACAAACCTTTGGATTGTAGGACGTTTTTTCCATAATCATTAGGATGTTGCTTTCATTTTTGAGAAAGCTAATCCCCAAGCAGCAAACTTCAGGTGAATAATGCGAAGCTTGAATAATTGCTAAAATCTGATCTTCTGTTTTTTTGCTCAGATCAAATAAACGAAAAATTTCTTGAGCCGTTTTTGATTCCATTACTTTTTATTTTAGATGATTGATACTTTATTTATTTTCTTTTTAGCTCTGTAAACTCCGTAAAAATAAAATGATACGGAAAAAATTACATTAGCAATAAAATTATAAAACATAATCTGCCAACCAATAATTCCAGAACTAATTATTAAGAAAAATAATTCTCCAATTATAATTGAGGCTAGAAAGTGGATATCAAATAATCCATAGTGCTGGTAACTACGTTTACTCAGCCCAAGCATATAAGCTAGTAAGCTCGGTCCAATTATCATTACCATACTTACGATAGCAAAAAATAAAGAAAGCAATGCCACCGCCCAATTAATCAATTTTTTACTAGTGTGTCTTCCCATAATTTATTTAGTTTTTAAAGGTCAAATTAATAAAGAAAATTACCATTTTTTATTGATTAATGTCAAGCCGACATATCACTAAATTATTTGACATATTTTTAATAATATGAAAGACTAAAAAATCCACAAAGGTGGCTATAACCAGTTATTTAACATTAAAAACAATTGAAAAAATGATTGAAGCAATTATTGTGTCCGCAGCGGCAATTTTTTTGCTGCTATTTGTTATTTTTCCTTCCATTTTCATCATCGGTCAGACCGAGGTTGGATTGGTATCGAAAAGATTCGGGAAAAGATTACCCGACGAAAATCCAATTGCCATGCATGGCGAAGCTGGCTATCAAGCCAAATTGTTAATGCCTGGGTTCAGGTTTAAACTTTGGTTTTTGTACTCAGTTAAAAAATTTCCCTGGGTTCAAGTTCCTGCCGGTGAAATTGGCGTAGTAATTTCTCAAACTGGCAAGCAGTTACCAATTGGAGCAAAATCGGGAATTTACAAACCCGAGTTTAGCAACTTTGTTGATCTCGAAAAGTTTCTAGAACTTGGTGGCGAAAAAGGCGTGCAACGTCCAGTTCTTTCACCAGGTAGCTCGGCCCCAATTCATCCCGTAGCTTTCTTGGTAATTACTAAGAAACAAGTTTACGGATTACCAATTGATCCCAATATGAAACGCCGTGGCATATTAACTCCCGAGTCCTTCAATCTAAGGGAAGAAGATTTAGTAGTTTATAATCTTTCTCCCGAAAATTCTAGAGACAAAAGAATTGATGTTATTGGTATCGTTACTGTTTACGAAGGAGCACCACTTGATTCCAATGATATTGCTGGTCGCCTTGGCGGCTTCAGTGATGTTGCCGCAGAACAAATGACAAACGCGGCAGATGATGATTTGATTGAGATGCTACTAGGCAGTAAAAATAATCAGCACAATAATTATCAGGATTTTCAGGCCTTTATCACTTGTGGTGGAAGAATTGGATTGCAGCATGACCCATTGCTTTATGGGGCTTACACCTTAAATCCATTTTTAGTAAAAGTAGAAAAAGTACCGATGCTGATTGTGGAACAAGGGCAGGTCGCCGTTATAAAATCCTATGTTGGACTTGTAACCGCTGATACATCAGGCGCAGAATTTAAATTTGGATCTCTGGTAAAACCTGGTTGTCGCGGAATTTGGCGAAACGCTCTGAGAACCGGAAAATATCCAATCAATCCCCATTGCTACCAAGCAGAAATAGTACCGACTTCAATTCTTACTTTGAATTGGGCCGAAGCTATTTCTCAGGCGCACAATCTTGACTCTGAATTAAAACCGATTGTCGCCAAGAGTAAAGAGGGCTTTGTCTTCGTAATTGATTTACAGGTACAAATTCACATTCCGGACACAGAAGGGGCCAGAGTAATTTCAATGGTTGGAACTATTTCCAATTTAGTAAATGAAGTTTTACAGGCCGCAGTTGGTAATCACTTCAGGGACAAATTACAAAGTCTTCCCGCTATTAGTTTTATTGAAACCAGACAACAAATCCAGGAAGAAGCCTTTGTGCACATTAAAGAAAAGTTGAATGATTACAAAGTTGAAACCAGGGGGATTTATATCCAGGATGTAATTCTACCGCAAACACTTGTAGAAGTATTAACTGAGAGAGAAATCGCCAATCAACAAATTTCAACTTACAAAATGAAACAACTGGCTCAAGTTGAAAGAATTTTAACCGAAAAAGCTGAGGGTGAGGCCGACAAACAAAAAGACTTAGCTTCGTCTAAGGTTGATGTCGAAATTACCAAAAATAAAGCCGAGGCTCGAGTAGCTGAAGCTGACGGTGAAGCTTCTTATCTTGAAAAAGTTGGTACCGCTAAAGGGGCTGAAGTAAGATCAATTGGACTCGCGAAGGCTGAAGGTTTTAAAGCTCAAAAAGAGGCCTTAGGTGAAACTAATACTGCCTTAATAAATGTCTTTACGGCTATTTCTGAAGGAAAAATTAAAATCGTGCCAGACACTCTTATTATAGGAGGAGGTAACGGAGGAACTTCTTCCATGGAAGGATTATTTGCCGCTGGAATGAATTTCTTAAAAGGGATATCAGAAACAAAACCGATTGAAGAAGTTAAAGAATAAAAAAAGATTATTTTTAAAATAAAGGGTTGTCTAAAATAGACGACCCTTTTTTATTTATATATTTTAGTCGAGTAAAGTAATTTGATCGGCGACAACCTCACCAACACATTCCCCAAAAACAGTATTAGCATAAGCACATGTAATACCAATTAGCCTTCCTTTAACTTTTACATTAACCCCAGTCTCGCCAGTATATTTGTTTTGCCCAACAACGTAAAATTTATTATATTTAAAATCTTTACTAAATCTCTCAACTCCAAAATCTTCGCCACTAAGAAAAGTTGCCATAACTTTGCCACTCCAAACAATAGGATATTCTTTTTTAAATGTTTTTTCACAATCACAATCAATTATGTCTTGAGTAATAGAGTCATCGGCTATAATTGTTTTAGTCATCGGCTTATGAATTGGCTCAGAAGCAATTGCCGAATCAATAATTACCGTCTTATAATTTACTGAAAAAAGAAAAAAAGATAAGCAAACAATAACAGTCATCGATGACCAAAAAAATATTGGGGAAATGGTTTTAAATAAGTTTTTCATATTTTTTATATAAACTTTACCGGCAAATTACAACTTCTTCACCTATTTTATCTTTCAAATATTCTTTAACTTCATTCATTCCACCAATTCAGTTAAACATAAAATTATAGATAAATTTACCTGTTGGTTTTAATTTGATGTTTTACAGCAATAAACTCTGTATGTGGTGTCGGCGAAGGTAAACTCATCAAGGATTTAAAATAATCGCTTGTTTCTTTGTCTGTAAAATATACATAACAACCCTTCATTCCTCTGGTCATTAGAGTTCTGTATGTATTTTTAATTATAATATCTGCTTTATTTTTTGCTTCTACGGGATTTTCTTTAAACATTTTTTTGTATCCCTTAATAGATGAATCCGTCTTGGATCGTTTACTTGGATCCGTTATTATTTTGCCATTTCGAACAATCAAATCTGGACCAATGATTACTCCAACGTAATCCATTTCAAGCCCCTGACAAGTATGAATGCAACCAACTTCGCTAACTGATTCTGGGGATATAATAAACAAATTACCATCACTAGCTAGATTCCATTTCATAGCAAAATTATAATCTAACATTTCGATGTCTATTAATTTTTTATTTTTACGACTAACCCAGTCCCAACAATACCCGGCTACTAATCGTGCTTTATTTTTTTCTTTATTTTTTTCAAAAATAATATCTCTCAATTCGCTTGGTGAATCTATAATTTTAAAATCATATTCAGTATCATCTAAATTAATATTTGCAGTTTCTTTTATTTGTAAAATGTTATCAAGCCAAGATATGTAGCCATTTGATCCATTACAACGAAACTGAGATTCTAATTTAAAATTAAAAACCTTAGCCCCTAATTTGTTTGCCCATTTTTCGATTTCTTCTTTTCTTCCGATATCATGCCATGTCACTTTTTGATCTTCATCAACAAAAAATATAGAGCTTTTTGAGGCTTCTATAATTTCTTTTATCTGATTCTCTCCTTTATTTTTAAACATTCCAGATTTTTCATTCAAACGGTGAGCCTCATCAACAATAAGAAAATCAAAAATATTTGACTCACATCCTATATATGACCCAGAACCAGTAAACATATTTGAAATGCTTGTCTTTTTTAATGTTCCCGTTAATTTAGCCTCAAAAACTGCACGAGGTGCTGCATTTTTTGTAATGTACTGAGTATTTAAACCAAGCTTAGTAATAGCAACAAGAAGATTAATTGCTACTACAGACTTTCCTGTTCCTGGGCCTCCCTCAACAATTAAAACATTCTTATTTTTATTATCTGCTTTTCTTGCAAAAGCAAGTGCGTTCTCATAAACAATTTTTTGTTCATCAATCATGATAAATTCTTCATTGCCCTTAATCATCGAAGAGAGACATTCTGCTAATTCTTTTGATGGTCTTATTTCACTATTATCAATTCTGTATATTGTATTTTTTTTATCACCATATTTTATAAATCTCGCAATAAAATCTTGTAGCTTTTCCTTGTCCTCCTTACAAAAAGCTGGAGATTTTTGTAAATAATATTC
>Ga0172379_10007117_pt1 | contig 14681 bp, 5 predicted proteins | sample GrowelOW334metaG_FD_119756 | JGI IMG/M metagenome (GOLD analysis project Ga0172379, IMG submission 119756) | Groundwater microbial communities from an aquifer near a municipal landfill in Southern Ontario, Canada - Groundwater well OW334 metaG | ecosystem: Environmental > Aquatic > Deep...
GGGAGACTTTAAAAACAAAATTTTATTATCCCCTCCTTTAAGTCAAAGGAGGGGTAGGGGTGGATTTTGACATGAAATCAAAAAAATTAGATATTAATAATTGGTCAGTAAAGAGTTTATTAATTATTTTATTTTTCTTATTAATTAGTATTGTTATTCTTTGGAAATTTGTCTTACCAAATCATAAAGTAGAGGCTAGTTGGTGGAATGATGGTTGGAATTATAGGAAAGCGGTTAGTATTAGTAATACTGGTGCTGCTCAAACCAACACCCAAATTAAAATCCTTAATAATTATGATCTAAGTGCTCTAGTTACTGCTGGAAAAATTCAAGCCGATTTAGACGATTTAAGATTTACTGACATCAATGGAAATTTACTAAATTATTGGATTGAAGATTCCACTAATAATAGTGTTGATATTTGGGGTGTTGTTTCTTCACTTCCAACATCAGGTACTACTATTTATATGTATTATGGAAATCCTTCAGCAACCAGTGTCAGTAGCACTTCAAATATAACCATCGGTGGCACAATGACATCTATCGGTGGCTATCGTATTCACACATTTACTAGTAATGGAACCTTAACAAACGCCAATAATACCAATGCCGAAGTTTTAGTTGTCGCCGGTGGCGGCGGCGGCGGATCTTCATCTGGTGTTGGTGATGGTGGTAGTGGCGGCGGAGGCGCTGGAGGTCTAACCTATAATTCATCTTATGCCCTAACTCAAGGACAAATTATTAATATCACTGTTGGTGTCGGTGGAACCAATGGTGCCACTTCTTCACATCAATCAGGGACAGATGGTGGCAATTCTATTTTTGGAGCTATTACTACAAACGGTGGTGGAGGCGGTGGAACCACTGGTGTAAATGGTCGACCTGGGGGTTCCGGTGGTGGCGGTGGTTACAATGGTTATACTACCATTCGCTATGGTGGAAGTGGTGTTGTTGGAATTGGAAATTCAGGTGGAGCTACTACTGATTTAGCTTCAGCATCAGGAGCTGGTGGAGGTGGAGCCGGAGGAGTTGGTGGAAATAATATAACAGGTCATGTTGGAGGAAATGGTGGTTTAGGAATTAATTATTCTATAACTGGAATCGGGGTAACCTATGCCAGTGGTGGTCGTGGCGGCGGCGGCGCCGCCCCTGTTAACAAAACAGCCAATACTGGTAATGGCGGTGATGGAGCTTATTCTACCAGTATACCCACCAGTGGTGCTTCCGGCATTGTTGTCGTCAGATTTTTATCTGGAACCGCCAGCACCCCTTCCACCGAAGAAGCCGGCGGTGGCCCAATTGCTTATTGGAAATTCGACGAAGGCACCGGCACTTCTGCTTATAATTCAACTACAAGCAACCATAATGGTGCTCTTCAAAACGGAACTTCTTGGGCCTCTGAAGATCAATGTGTTTCAGGAAAATGTTTAAAATTTGATGGAGTAAATGATTATGTTAGTGCTGGGGTTGGAACCGATTATCTCCCCATGAATACTTTTTCTATATGTGCTTGGGCAAAATCTCCAGGCCTTGCCTCTGGTATGAGTTTAAATGGAATAATAAGTTACACCTATGGTTTAACAATGTCCATTGACGGATCTGGACATTTTCTTAGTAGAGTAGATGATGGATCAAATATAGTTGGTGTAACTGAATCATCTCAAAATCTTTATGATAATAAATTTCATCATCTATGTTTTACATTTGATGGTACTAATCGTTATATGTATATTGACGGTAAATTAAAAGTAACAACCGCAACTACATGGAACAATAGATATTCAAGTAATTCAGTAAATATCGGACACGAAAACAATAATTCACCTATTTATAAATTTAATGGTTTCATTGATGAACCAAAAATTTATCCCTACGCCCGCACCGCCGCTCAAATCAAACTCGACTACAATTCCCGCGGTTCTTCCAAAGGCACTTCCGCCAATCTCGGATCCGCCGCTAGTGATAATAATTTATCTGATGGATTAGTCGGTTATTGGAAAATGGACGAAAATACAGGCATAAGTATTACTGATAGTTCAGGATTAGGTTACACCGGAATTTTTGGAACTGGAGATTCTGCTCCTTCTTGGTCAAGTGGAAAATTCGGGGTTGGCACCAGTTTTGACGGTAGTAATGATTATATTGACGCCGGAAATGTTTTAAATATGGGCACTAATGATATGACCATATCAACGTGGATAAAAACCACCAATTCTAGTTCCACTGCTCAATATATAGTAAGTAAATCTTTAGCCGCTGCTCAAAATTATCGCTATGGTATTTTTACTAGAAATGGTACTGCTGGAATTTTTATGCAAGGTGACGGTGGAGCTGATGTTGTGGTTTATGGTACTAAAAATATAGCCGATGGAAATTGGCATAATATTACATATATTTTTAACAGAGATGATAAAGCCGATATTTATGTTGATGGAATTTACGATGTGGGGCAAACAATATCTCAATGGAACGGAAAAAATATGGTTTCTATTAATCCTTTTAGGATCGGTGCCTACACTGCAGCTGACAACACAGGTATTACTTCCTCATTTAGTGGTTTTATAGATGAAACTCGAGTTTACAACCGCGCCCTTTCCCCCACTGAAGTTTCTCAACTTTACGAATTCGCCCCCGGACCAATTTTTTATTGGGATTTTAACGAAGGAATCGGTACCACTGCTTTTGACAAACAAAACCACACAAATTTACCTATTTCAAATGCCACCTATACATCGGGTAAATATGGCGGTGGATTAAATTTCAATGGAAATGCTTGGTTAGAAAAATCAATTTCTCCATCAATTGCCGCCGCTCAAGATTATACCCAATGTCTTTGGTTTAACACTTCAACCAATGCCACTAGACAAATATTAATTGATGATTCTAATCAATGGGAACATTGGATCGCTATTAACACCAATAAAACAATTTCTGGTTGTTATTATAATGCTTCTCAAATGTGTGCCACTTCTACTAACATCATTAATTTAAACACCTGGAATTATGTTTGTTTAGCCGTTCAATCTGGACAAAAAATGAGCTTATTTTTAAATGGATCACTTTGGGCTGAAAACACTAATATTGGCAGCACTTTACCTAAAATTTATGATGATGTTTGTATTGGTAAAGCTGGAGGAGGTTCCAATGAAAAATTTACTGGAAAAATTGACGATGTCAAAATCTACAATTACGCCCGCACCCAAAAACAAATCACTGAAGATATGAATGCTAACCACCCTGCCGTTTCTTCTAATTCTATGATTGGTTATTGGAAATTTGACGAAGGCAGTGGCACCACCGCCAACAATTCCGGCAACGGCGGTTCTGCTTTAAACGGAACATTAACTGGTACAACCATCCCAACCTGGACCAACGACAGTAAATCTGGTAAAGCCATCAATTTAAATGGCATCAATAGTTTTGCTCGAACTGGCATTATCCCTGCCTCCGATGCTTTTTCTCTTTCTGTTTGGTTCAAAGCCAATCAAGTTAGAGATCAAAATCGAATTTATTGGGGCACTGGTACAGACAAAGCAATACTAGCTTTTTCCGGTACATCAGGATATTTAACTTGGTATATGTCTGCCTCTGGTGGTAATACAGGTTATAAAACTACATCAAAAAAAATTAATATTAATGACTGGAATCACGTTGTTTTAGTTTACAACGGCAGTATTGTTAAATGTTTTATTAATGGAGTCGAAGATAATATCATAGGTACTTTAACTGGTACTAGTGTTGCTTCTGCTATTAATTTAGGTACTAATTATAATAATACTGGAAATTGGTTTGACGGAAAAATAGATGAGGTTAAAGCTTATAACTACGCTCTCACCTCCGACGAAATCAAACTCGACTACAATCAAGGTTCTGCCCTACAAATGGGACAAACTTCTCAAACCATCAGTGGCACCACCACTTCTCTAGAATATTGCATTCCTGGCGATACTTCGGCCTGCGCCTCCCCTGTTGCCGAATGGAACTTCGAAGAAAACACCGGCACCACCACCAAAGATTCTAGTGGCAATAATAACACCGGCACTTTTGGCACCGGATCTTCCGCCCCCACCTGGACAATTGGCAAAAAAAATACCGGCGCCGGATTAAGATTTGATGGAGTTAATGATTATTTAACATTCCCTAATTATTTTAATTTAAGTCCCGCCACCCTAGAATTTTGGTTTAAAGCCAATAGTTGGTCCAACTCCCCATTAATTATCGGTAAAGATAGTGCTGGCGCCACTAACGGATATGTTCAATATGTTAGTAGTCAATTAAGATTTTATGCACCTGGAAACACAGTAACTGTTAATTGGGGTAATCCATCATTAAACACCTGGCACCATGCCACTTTAGTTATCACCGGAACTCAACATTTAGCTTATTTAGATGGTGCATTAGTTGGCTCTCCAGTTTCTTCCGCACTGGCTTTATTCACTGGCAACTATAATTTTAAAGTTGGCTGTTACGATAATGGCGCTTTAGCATTCAATGGTTCCATTGATCAAATGAAGATTTACAATTACGCCCGCACCCCCGCCCAAGTCGCCTACGACTATAACAAAGGGGGTCCAATTGGTTGGTGGAAGCTTGACGAATGCCAAGGTTCCGTGGCTAACGACTCATCCGGAATAGGTAATACTGGATCAATTAATATCAGTGCTAGCGGCACCCAAACCTCTGTCGGTACTTGCACCACTTCTGGCACTGCCTGGGGCAACGGTGCTAGCGGTAAAATCAACTCTTCGCTAAACTTCGATGGAACAGATGATGAAATTAGTATAGGATCATTTGGTATTCTAAATAATTACACTATATCATTTTGGGCAAAACATAATGTTTCAAGTAAGATGCCTATTGGTTCTAGGTCTGGCACTACTTATTATTGGTATGGAGACAGTAGTTGGAAATATACTCATGGAGGAACTTCCGGTGAATTTTATTATCCAAAGTCAGTAAATATTCCCAATGGGACCTGGGGACATTTCACTGTTACTTATGATGGAATTAATGTCCGCATTTACAGAAACGGAAAGTTTGAAGGTTCTCAAGGTTCTACTGGTACAGCAGATTTTTCTAATGGATTTTATTTAGGATGGGGATATCCAGATAGTAGTTATCATTTTAATGGTCAAATAGATGACGTTCGCATCTACAACTACGCCTTAACTCCGGAACAAGTCAAGACACTTTACAATGGTGGAGCGGTCAGCTTTAATTAAAATTTCTAGTCTGTAGAGACGTAGCGCGCTACGTCTCTACAAAAATAATATTCTCCCAGTAGAGACGCCACGCATGGCGTCTCTACCAAAAACCACTTTCTTTATTATTTAAAACCCTCCGTCTCTTCGAGCCACCTCCCTTGACAGGGAGGCTTCAGCTCACCAAATAAAGGTCCCCTGTCAAGGGGAAGGTGGTACGAAGTACCAAGGGGTTTTGTATTCTTTTTATGATAAATATTACAATTATTTGATGTATTTTATTAATATTATTCTCATTTATACTTTAAATTATGCTTACCCAACAAGATTTATCTCAATTTAAAAAAATACTCCAACCCATCAACGACAGATTAGATAAAATTAACGATAAGTTAATTGAACATGATAAAAAGTTTGACAAAATCGATGCTAAGTTTAAAAAAATAGACAAACAACTCAAAAAAATTCAAAAAGATCTCACCACCACTATAAAATATTTCGATAATAATTGTCTTACACACAAAAAACATCTCGACAGAATAGAACAGCATCTCGGTTTATCACAATTTCCAATCATCTAAATTTAAAACGCCCCCCCCATAATATTCATTTGTTCCATCCCTCACAAAATTTTCTCTACGATATATCCCCTACGACCTAAATCCTAATTTTAACCATTCCTTAAACACCAAACCATTCTTTTATACCGATTAGCAAACAGACCAAAATTCTGCCACCAAAAATCCCTCTAGTACATCAAAAATAAACAAAACTAAAACTAACCCATCAAAAATTTAATTTTAAAAAGTATCTTATAAAAAGAAATAATCTGTAGAGACGCCATGCATGGCGTCTCTACAATATTTAAATATGTCTCTACTAATTTAAATATGTCTCAGCAAAAATTATTTTCACACTTTACAAACACATCCTATAATTATTTTTAGTTATATACATCACATCTCTTTATCTACAATCTATCACCTACGACCTAAGATTCATTTATACCCTTCTCTTAAACACAAAAACGCCCTCCACTCCCCTTTAGCACCACCGTGTCCAATCTGCCAACAAAAATAAAATAAATACATCATAAACAAACATTTAAAAACATTGTGACTCAAAAATTAAATTGAAAAAAATAGCTTATATTTTAAAATCCCTCTCTAGTTTCAATCTTCCCCCTGACCCCCTTCTTTGACAAGACGGGGGAAATAATTGTCTTTTTTAAAGTCCCTCTTGTCAAAGAGGGATTTAGGGAGATTGAATCCCTATCTAAAAGTTACCGTCACCGTTCCATTCAACGAAACCCCACCCACACTAGCAGTTAATTCATACTGTTGAGCTGTTGTCGATGTTAACTCAAAAGTTGCCTTACCCAAGCTATCCGTTGCCGCATCTAATTCTAAACCATTCTGCTTTGCAGAACCTAGCCCGCTCAATTGAACTGATTTACCAGCAATACCCTTTCCATCACTATCTAAAACAAAAACATTCACCACACACTTCTCCTGACCATCTGCCTTAGCCACCATTTTTTGACCAATTAACAAAGAGTTTTTAATCGAAACTTTTTGAACCGTACTCGCTTTAGTCAAAGTCACCAACGCCTTAGGAATCACAGACGTCCCCAAATAAATCACTGCCGCTATAGCCACTAAAAAACCGATACCACTGTATAATATGTTCTTTTTATCAGCAATCATCTTAGTAAATAATAGCACAAAAAAATAATTGTTTAAAACCCACTTGACTCTGTAGAGACGTAGCGCGCTACGTCTCTACTTAATAAACCCGATGTCTCTATTAATCAAACCTGATTCCCTTCCTTTTAGCACCAACTACCAACCACTGCTAATCTCTAATAAATTTAAAAACACACCTAAAAACAGGCATATTTAACCTAATTTTTAAACTTAAAAATCAAAAAATAATCCCAAAACTAATTTTTTCTCCCAAAAAGGATACAAATTATCACCCTCTAGCTACTTATATATCAATATAATTCATTATATCTTAAACAAAATTTATTAAAAATTAACATTAATTTAATTTTTAATTTAAAAAAAATTTATTTTTTTACCAAAAAATTCACTTCCTAATTACCTTTTTTAAATCATCTTTGTACCCCTAAAGTATATCATTTAATATCTTTTAGAGTAAACCGCATTTCTCCGCATTAACAAATTTTTACCGGCTCGTATTAGGTTATATTTTGATTTTATTTATACCACATTGATAGTAGGTGCACCCACTGTGTTAACTCATGTGAAATTTCAAATTTCAAATTAAAAATTAAAAATTTTCTAATATCTACTATCAAAATAGATCATAAAACCATCAAAAACGCCCTATTGACAGCCTTTTTCTAATAGTAGATATTATTATTATATTAATTATTAATATATATAAACTATGTATAAATCATATAATTTTGAACCTAAATCTTTATCACCGCACCGCGCCCGCCGAAATTTTAATGAAGGCCTGGGGAAAAAATTTAATCTTAATCAGCTAGCTGAAAGATTAGTTCCATTTTTAATCATTGCTACCACTTTCGTTTGGCTCTGGAAATAGTCTTTTTATGACCGCCCCCATTGTTATCTCCTACCAAAACTGGCTCAAGTCCAAGTCCTACTCTGAAGCAACCATCCGCAACTATCTTGCCGACCTTAAAAAATATTTTCTCTTCACTGATTCAAACCTTGATCAAGTCACCGACAAAATCTTCGATCAAGACAACTTGTCTTCCTATTTCCAAAACATCAATCAAGATTCTAACTATAAACGTTTTCTTGCCTCCCTTTCTAAATTCTTCCAATTCGCCTTAGATCAACACCTTATTTCCAATAATCCTTTTCCTAAAGCCCTTAAAAGTATCAGCGAACCTCTGTGTCCACCCATCGAAGACATTATCAAACAGTATCAACAACAATTAGAGACTAAAAAATTCTCTCTTTCGACTATAAAAAACTATATCAATGATATTCACCAATTTATTAATTGGGCACAAAATGAAAGTCGCCCTGTCAAGGGAGATGTCACGAAGTGACAGAGGGTTTGTTCTATGAACTTAAACCAATTTAACCAGTCTCGTTTTGACCAATACGCTGCTTTTCTAAAAAGCACCAATCTTTCTGATGCCAGCATTCAACGTAAACTTTCTTCTCTTGCCTCTTTTCAAAAATTTTTAGTTAAGAAAAAATTAATTGAACCATTTATAGAGACGCCACGCATGGCGTCTCTACAGAATTCAAACCAAACTTCTCTACTGCCCCCAAATTTCCAGTCTTTATTTTCCAATCTAAAATCAAAAATAAAATTACCACCAATCGCTGACAATTTACGATCAAACTTTCTTTTTCGTTACATAGTTATCTTTTCCCTTTTTGCCATCATCGCCGGTTTAGGTTTCACCCTTTATCGTCAAACCATTCTTCAATCACAACAAAATCTAGCTTATTCCACTGCCTCAGCTATGATTACCGGTGGCCGTTTTTTATCTTTTCAAGGTCGTTTAACTGACACTGCCGGTAATCCTATAATATCTTCCACAAACATCGTTTTTAAACTATATCCATCCGTTGGTTCTGGCACTACCCTCTATACTTCCCAAACTGGTAACAGCCAAACCGTTATTCCAGATGAGAATGGTATTTTTTCAGTCACTATTGGTAAAAGCCATGGTACTACTATTCCTTCCTCTGTCTTTACTGAAAATGCAGAAGTCTGGTTGGAAATCACTGCCGGTGGTGAAACCATGAGTCCCCGCCAACAAATTGCTACTGTTGGATATGCTTTAAATTCAGAGACTTTACAAGGTCTTCCACCATCTGCTAGCGGTACTAAAAATACAGTGCTAGTTATTGATGGTCTCGGTAATCTTAATCTTGGTGAAACTTCTCCCACTATTAAATCCATTTCTGGTACTCTTGGCATTGAAGGTCAAGCAGTTTTAATTAAAGCCTCTGATGGTTCTGGCGGTAATATTACTATCAATCCAGATAGTAACGGGGTTATCAATTTAATCACTGAAGGTACTGGTGCAACTGGTTTTATTAATGCCACTAATGCCAATCTTACTTCCGGCAACCTATTTAACGCCACCATCAACAATCTTAATCGTGGCTATAATTTCATTAACTTCAGTAACTATAGTGTTGGCACCAGTATTGTTTCCCGTTTTTCAGTTGATGCTTATGGCAACACCATTATTGGTAAAAATTTAACTGTCGGAGGCACATTTGTATCAGTTGGATCTACTAATTTAGTCACTAATTTAAATTCTGATCTACTTGATGGCTACCACGTCACCTCCCTCCCTTATGTCAATGCTGCCACTAATGGAACCTTAACTCGATCCGCTGGTAGCAGTGGTCCTTATACTTTAGGTCTTAATCTTGGTAATGCAAATACTTGGACTGGACTTCAAACCTTTAATGCCACTGGTGCCCCTTTCGCAGTTGGATCTAGTAATTTGGTCACTAATTTAAATGCTGATTTATTAGATGGTTATAATTCTTCTAGTTTTATCTACACTGCTGGCAACGGTCTCACCTTGGCCGGCAACACTTTCAAACTAGGTGGTATTCTTTCTCAAAATACCGATATTGGTTTCTCTGGATTTTCATTAACTTTCTCTGATGGTGGTAATACCTTAGTTTCATTCTCCTCTGCTGGTAACACTTTCTATAATCCAACCACCTTTACTTCTAGTGGTGATGTTTCAATGGCTTATGATTTAAATTTTACTAATTCCAGTAATTCAAATATTAATACTGCTGGTCCTTTCTCTATTAATGCTGGTGAAGTCTTTAATTCTAGTAACTTAACTTTAAAAACATACAACTCCGGTAGAATAGTTTTAGATTCTAGTAGTGTTGAAACCACTGGTAATTTAACTGTTGGTGGCACTTTCGTTTCAGTTGGCTCAACTAATTTAGTCACTAATTTAAATGCTAATTATCTTAATGGTATTTCTTCTAATGGTTTTGTTGGTATTGGTCAAACTGGTAATTTCATTACTACCATTCAAGTTGGAGGTAGTGGTTTAAGTGTTTCTGGTTCAGGTGTTGGTCGAACTCTCACCAATACTGGATTAGTTGGAGTCAGTAATACTACTCTTACTCGTACTGGTAGTAATGGTACCTACACTGTTGGATTAAATCTTGGATCAAGTAATACCTGGACAGCTGGTCAAACATTTACCGGTGGTTTCAATTCCAATGCAACTTCCAATATCACTAATCTAATTATTGATGGTACTTCTGGTATTGGTATTAGTATTTCTAATAACGGTATTAATATGGATATTGGTCTTCAAAATGGTGAAACTATTGATAATAATACTGATGGTAATATTAATTTCTCTACTAGTAGTCTTTCTCTTGGTGGTACTACTTTCTTAACTAATGGCAGATTATTCCAAGCTGGCAATGGCAATGTTACCACTCCAGCCTATTCCTTCTCTGCTGATACCAATACAGGTATGTATCGTGGCGGTACTAGTATTTTAAGATTTACTACTGCTGGTAATGATCGACTTACTATTGCTGCTGATGGTAGTGTTGGTATCGGCACTACCAATCCAGGTTCAAAACTTACAATTCTCGGAGATGCTAGTAATGATATTGTTGCCAGCTTTAAAACCACCGGAGCTGGAGTTGGCGATTATGCAGAAATGAATATTGCTAATAATAATGATGATAAAATCGTCATGGGATCCATTGGATCAAATTACACTAATACTGATTGGGCTGGAGCCACTTATCTATACAACACCGGAACTGGCCGTGATATGTACATTAAATCTCAAGACCGAATAGATTTATTCACTGGCGGTACAGCTCTCTCTAATATTAAAATGTCAATTTTATCTGGTGGCAACGTTGGCATCGGCACCACTAATCCAAATGAAAAATTAGAAATTAACGGTGATTTATTCGTTACTGGAAATGATATTTATGGTAGTGGTAATGGTCTAACTTTAACTAGAAGAGGTACTACTTCAATGGGTTTTGGTCAAGATTTTGCCGGATCCGCATTTGAACAATCCTTTTGGGGAGCCGGGGTTCGCATTTCAAATTCCGCCTCCGATCCCAGAGCTGAAAACAATATTCCTGCCGGTAATTTAATAGTTGATGGCAATGTCGGTATCGGAACCACCAACCCAAGTCAAAAATTAGATGTTAATGGCAGTATAAAAAGCCAACAAATAGTTTTAGATAATATTACTGGAAGTAATTATAATGAAGGATTGAGAATCGATGGTAACCCTGGAACATGGCGCGGAATATTTCTTGGTGGCGAAACAGGAACAGTTACTGGCACTAATGCCAATATGTGGAGTATTCTCAGAGACAACACTAATAATTTTAGAATTACCAACAATGCTTCAAATAATGTCCTTATTTATGCCAATGCTTCCTCAGTCGGCATCGGAACCACTAATCCCTCAGCAAAATTAACAGTTGCTGGCAATGGTAGTTTTTCAACCAACCTCTCAGTTGGTGGCACTGTCACCCTTTCATCCTCTGTTGTATCTAATACTAGCGACACTACTGCTTTGATGATTAATGGTAGTAACATAGTCACTAAAAGAGTTCTTGGTAATTTAGCTTTTATGGACAATACTTCTCTTGGTTGGGTTGCTAAAACAGCTTCAGGTAATTTAAACATTGGAACTGGTACTACTCTTAACTTTACTGGTATCAATGGTTTAACCACTGCCAATGTTGGTACTTCTCAAATTACATTTGGTTTAGGTGGAGCTTTAACTTCTAACACTACTCTCACTGGTGCTTTTAATCTTAATCTTTCACAAGGATCACTTAGTGTCGGTACTACTATAAAAACAACTAACTTGTTTGCTAATGGTAATGTTGGGATCGGAACAAGTAGCCCAGGTACTTTATTAACAATCGCTAATAATGGTGACAACTCTATACTTCGCTTAGAAAACACAGGTATTGCTGATGCAGCAACACAAACAATTGGAAGTATTGAATTTTATCGCGACGAAACTGATATTGGTGCCAGTGTAAGAGCAAAAATTGTCGGTTATTCACAGGATACAGCTGACAGAGACAGTGAATTACAATTCTATACTAAATCAATAGCCGGATCTTTAACCCAACAAATGGTTATAAATAATACCGGCAACGTCGGCATCGGTACCACTAATCCAACTTCAAAATTACATGTTATTGGTAATGGTAATATTACTGCCTCTTTAAATGTTGGAACAACTCTTACCACCAACACTCTTAAAGCCACTAGATCTCAAGATACCACCGTTGTTACCAATTTAAATGCTGACTTATTAGATGGACTTCATCTTAGTGGAATTATGCCAGCAAATTCTGATCGCGATTTTGCTGATGGAACAATTATAACTACCAATATTAATTATGGTGTAACGAATGGAGACCCTTGGGTTTTAGAAATCAAAGGAAATTCGTATGGAAGTGGAGTTCCTTTTGACATTCAATATCAAGGTTATATTTACAGCGATACTATCATCAACCATGGTGGTTATTCCAACGGTACTAATATAACCGGATTAGTCGCTTTAAATGTTGGAGGTTCTTTAACATTTTGGTTTCCAAGACAAGCTTATTGGCAAGGGTTTAATGTTAATGTTTATAGCGCTTATGGCGGCATCCAAAAAAATCAAGTTTTAAGTATAACTAATGGAATTAAACCAACTGGAACTAAAGAAGTAGCTCTTAGTGCCAACATTGTCCAATCTTGGCATACAGGTAACGATGGCTCAGGTTCCGGCCTCGATGCCGATTTATTAGACGGATATCAAGGTTCTGCTTATGGCCGATTGGCTGTCGCCAACACCTGGACTCAATTACAAACATTTTCTGCTGGTGCTACTGCTTCTGCTTTGTCAGTTAATGGCAATCTCTCAGTTGGTGGCACTCTTTCATTAACTGGTACCAATGTTGGTACTGGTACAACTGCATTGTTTATTGCTTCGAACGGTACTATTACTAAAAGAGTTCTTGGTGATTTAGCTTTCCAAAATAACTATACTCTTGGTTGGGTTGCTAAAACAGCTTCTGGTAATTTAAACATTGGAACTGGTACTACTCTTAACTTTACTGGTATCAATGGTTTAACCACTGCCAATGTTGGTACTTCTCAAATTACCTTTGGTTTAGGTGGAGCTTTAACTTCTAACACTACTCTCACTGGTGCTTTTAATCTTAATCTTTCACAAGGATCACTTAGTGTTGGAACTACTATAAAAACTGGTAACTTATTTGCTAATGGTAGTGTTGGGATTGGAACCACTGCTCCAGGATCTTTACTCGAACTATACGGCGCTACACCTTTAATTGGCCTTAATTCTAATACAGATGCCAGCGTAGATTTTGGTATCCAAGCCAACGGTGAAAACTTTGAAATATTAGAACCAGAAGATTCAAGTAAAGTTCATTTCCGCATAGCTGATGATCAATCTGTACAACTTCGTCCAAATGGTGTTGATGTTCTTTGGGCACTCGCTTCCGGCAATGTCGGCATCGGAACAACTAATCCAACTTACAAGTTACATGTAATCGGCAACGGAAATATTTCTACCTCTTTAAATGTTGGTACCTCCTTAGTTGTTGGCACAGACCTTACTGTTAATGGTGGCGATATTAATTTAAATAACAATAATGGTGGCATTAATTACAACGATGCTTCTGCTTATTGGTTAAAAACCGCCACAAATTGGGGACTTTATTGGGATACTACTAATAATCAATTTGCATTCAATGGCAGTGGCGCCACTAAATCTTGGATTGATTTGGACGATGGCAAGGCCGCTTTCCTTGGTCTTAGTGTTGGTAGTACTATTGCTCCCACCGCCACTCTAACAGTTTCTGGCAATGGAAGCTTCACTACCAATTTAACAGTTGGTTATACTATTACCACCAATGATTTAAGTCTCGGTGCCACTATTCCAGTTGCTGATAATAATATTGTTTTAACTCAAACTGCTGCTGGTGGTTTAGTTCAAGCCATCAATACCTCTGCTTGGGATAAGAATGCTAGTGATGATTATGCCTATTGGACTCTTAAAACTAATAGTGTTGGTTCAACCAACATTTTAACTGGTAGCACTGTTAATTTTGTTAATGGTGTTGGTATTTCACTTGCTCAATCTGGTTCAACTGTTACCATACATAATATTGCTGGTCTTTACACTGCTGGCAATGGTTTAACTTTAGCTGGTACTCAATTCAAGCTTGGTGGTCTTCTTTCTCAAAATACCGATATTGGTTTCTCTGGTTTCAGCCTTACTTTCTCTGATGGTGGTAATACCTTAGTTTCATTCTCCTCTGCTGGTAACACTTTCTATAATCCAACTACCTTTACTTCTAGTGGTGATGTTTCAATGGCTTATGATTTAAATTTTACTAATTCCACTGCTTCCTATATTAGATCTCAAGCTCCACTTTATATTCAAACAGAAAGTCCTTA